>Ga0256839_1000151_pt1 | contig 91373 bp, 91 predicted proteins | sample 354166metaG_FD_185968 | JGI IMG/M metagenome (GOLD analysis project Ga0256839, IMG submission 185968) | Hydrothermal vent microbial communities from Mid Atlantic Ridge, Atlantic Ocean - 354-166 | ecosystem: Environmental > Aquatic > Marine > Hydrothermal vents | place: Atlantic Ocean: Mid... | reverse complement strand
GGCGCTGCTCGCGCTGGCCGGCGCGCTGCATCTGGCAGGGGTGTTTGCCCAGCGCTGGCTGTTCTTCGCCGAAGCCGAACATGTGGTCGGGCTCTACTACGACAGGCGCTGACTACGACAGGCGCTGACAGGGCTGACGACACGGCGGCACGGCCAGGCAGCGCCGGCGGGGAATCGGCGCCGGAGGCCGGAGAGCGGAACCGGGCGCTGCGGGCGGTGCCTGCCGGCGGGCAGGAGCGGCGACCTTCCTGCACCCCCGCGGCCATCCCGCGGCCATCCCGCAGCCGTGCCTCACCGGTGGCAACACGCCCGCAAAACCCCGCCGGCCCCTGCACGGCGGGCTCCGTCTTCGCCCCCTCCGCTCCTGCCCATTTCCCGCCCATCCCCTGCCCCATCCGCGCACACATGGCCGGCAAGGCTGGCGCGAACGGTCGCAGGAAGCTCGCCGCGGCAGCGGGCGCCGGGCGGTCTCACAAGACACGACCGCCGGCGGCTGTCCGGGCCGGGCCGCGAAATCGAACCGGAAAATGGTGGAGCCGAGGGGAATCGAACCCCTGACCTCGTCATTGCGAACGACGCGCTCTCCCAACTGAGCTACGGCCCCGGTCCGCGGCTAAATCCGCTTTTGCGCCGGGATTGTCAAGGGGCATCAGAGTTTTGCCTGCGCGCGCACGAAGGCTTCTATTTCGGCCGCCGGGCGGGCACCGGGCAGACGATCCACCTCCTTGCCCTTGTGGAACAGGATCAGCAGCGGGATGCCGCGAATCCCGCGCTCGGCCGATACCTGCGGGTAGTCCTCGGTGTTGATCTTGGCAAAGCGCACCTCCGATGCCAGCGCCTGCGCGGCCCTGGCAAACTCGGGCGCCATCATCCGGCAGGGGCCGCACCAGGGTGCCCAGAAATCGACGATCAGCGGCAGATCGTCATTCCTGATCGCCTTCTTCAGGGTCGCCGGTTCCAGCTCGGCCACCTTTCCGTCGGCAAGTTTCGCGCCGCAGGTGCCGCATTTTGGCCCTGCCGACAGCCTGTCACGCGGAACGCGGTTGACCTGCCCGCACCGGGCGCAGGTGAGTTTCACGGATCCGGCCATCCGGCCCTCCATTTCAAATTCGTCTTTTCGCATATAAGGGGGCGGCGCCGGGTTTCAACGGGCTGCCTCGGCACCGCCCCCCTCCGGGTGAAGGGGATAGCTGGCGAGCGCCTCGTGCAGGGCACCCTCGGGGTGCAGCGTCGAACGGTAGAGCGTGAAGCCGGTTGCCCGGAACAGCGGGGCCCGGAAGGCGGCGCGCGCCGCAATGAAGCCGGCCAGCCGCCGCAAGCAGTCCGGGTGTTGCCCCCTGCCGAAACGCGCGATGGTGACATGGGGCCGAAACCGGCCCGGCGGCACCGGCAGTTGCGCGCGCCGCATCGCCGACAAGACCTGTCCGTGAAGCGCCTCCAGCGCCTCGTTCTTCTCGACCCCGGCCCAAAGGACCGCCGGAGAGCTCTTGCCAAAGGTCCCCACCCCGGTCAGCTGCACGTCAAAGGCCGGGGCGGAGATCCTTTCGAGTTCTTCGTGCAGCGCCTCGACGGCTTCCGGTGAATGCTCACCAACGAAAGCAAGGGTCAGATGCAGCGTGTCGCGCCGCGAAGGCCGCCCCGCGGGCAGACCGGCCTGCAGGCTCTCGAGCGAATCGAGAACCGGGTCAGGCAGGGGCAGCGCCACGAAGCTGCGCAAGAACGTGCCTCCTCACTCCTCGGCATAATCCTCCAGCGGCGGGCAGGTGCACACCAGGTGCCGGTCGCCGTAGACGTTGTCGACGCGCCCCACCGGCGGCCAGTATTTGTCGACACGGAACGATCCCGGCGGAAAGCAGCCCTGTTCGCGGGTATAGGGCCGGTCCCACTCGGCCACCAGATCCTGCACCGTGTGCGGGGCGTTCTTCAGCGGGTTGTTTTCGGCATCCATCTCGCCCTTTTCGATCGCCGCGATCTCGGCGCGAATCGCCAGCATCGCGTCGCAGAACCGGTCCAGTTCGGCCCTGGTTTCGCTCTCGGTGGGTTCCACCATCAGCGTGCCGGCCACCGGCCAGCTCATGGTCGGGGCGTGAAAACCGCAGTCCATCAGCCGCTTGGCGATGTCGTCCACCGTCACGTGGGCGCTCTCGGCAAAGGGTCGGGTGTCGAGGATGCATTCATGTGCAACCCGCCCGTTTTCGCCCCTGAACAGGATGTCATAGGCCCCCTCCAGCCGTTTCGCGACATAGTTGGCATTGAGAATGGCCACCTTCGAGGCATTGGTCAGCCCCGCGCCGCCCATCATCAGCACATAGGCCCAGCTGATCGGCAGGATCGAGGCGCTGCCGTAGGGCGCCGCCGACACCGGCCCCTCGCGCCCCTCAAGGGTGAAATGACCCGGCAGGAAGGGCGCCAGATGCGCCTTGACCCCGATCGGCCCCATGCCCGGCCCGCCGCCGCCATGCGGGATGGCAAAGGTCTTGTGCAGGTTGAGGTGAGAGACATCGCCGCCGATTTCGCCGAACTTCACCAGCCCGACCATGGCATTCAGGTTCGCCCCGTCGATATAGACCTGGCCGCCATGCTCATGGGTGATGGCGCAGACCTCGCGCACGGTATCCTCGAACACCCCGTGGGTCGAAGGATAGGTGATCATGCAGGCGGCCAGGCTTTCGCCGGCGGCTTCGGCCTTTTCGCGGAAATCGTCCAGGTCGATGTTGCCGCGCGCGTCGGACTTCACGACCACCACCTTCATGCCCGCCATCCGGGCGCTGGCCGGGTTGGTGCCATGCGCCGATACCGGGATCAGGCAGATGTTGCGCTGATCGTCGCCGCGCGCACGGTGCCAGGCGCGGATGGTCAGAAGCCCCGCATATTCGCCCTGGGCGCCGGAATTGGGCTGCATCGACATGGCATCGTAGCCGGTGATCTCGCACAGCTTTTCCGACAGATCTTCGATCATCCGGCAATAGCCCTGCACCTGATCGCGCGGCGCGAACGGGTGGATATTGGCAAACTCGGGCCAGGAGATCGGCATCATCTCGGCCGCCGAATTCAGCTTCATGGTGCACGAGCCCAGCGGGATCATCGCCCGGTCCAGCGCAAGGTCGCGGTCGGCGAGGCGCCGCATGTAGCGCATCATCTCGGTTTCGGCGCGATTCATGTGAAAGACCGGATGGGTGAGGTATTCGCTCCTGCGGCCCATGTCCGGGTCGATCCGGTGATAGTCGGCGGCGAAATCGTCGTGGTTCAGGGTCAGCCCGAACGCGCGCCAGACGCCCTCGATGTTGTCGCGCCGCGTGGTCTCGTCGAGCGTGATGCCCAGCCGGGTTTCGCCGATCCGGCGCAGGTTGATCCGCTCGGCCAGCGCCGCGTTGTAGATCACCCCCTGCATCGGGCCGACATCGACGGTGATCGTGTCGAAGAAATACTCGGGCTCGACCCTGAAGCCGCCGGCCTCCAGCCCGCGCGCCAGCCGGTCGGTCTTGCGGTGGATGCGCTGGGCGATGGCCTTGAGCCCCTCGGGTCCGTGGAACACCGCATACATCGAGGCAACCACCGCCAGCAGCGCCTGCGCGGTGCAGACGTTGGAGGTCGCCTTCTCGCGGCGGATGTGCTGTTCGCGGGTCTGCAGCGACAGCCTGTAGGCCGGGTGCCCGTGGCTGTCGATCGACACCCCGACGATGCGCCCCGGCATGGCCCGTTTCATCGAATCCCGGCACGCCATGTAGGCGGCATGCGGCCCGCCAAATCCCAGCGGGACGCCGAAGCGCTGGGTCGAGCCAACGGCGATATCCGCCCCCATGGCGCCGGGTTCCTTCAGCAATGTCAGCGCCAGCGGATCGGCGATCACGATGCCGATGGCGCGGGCTTCGTGCAGCGCCTCCATCTGCGCGGTGAAATCGCGGATATGGCCCCAGGTGCCCGGATACTGGAATACCGCCCCGAACACCCGCTCGGCTTCCAGATCTTCCGGCGCGCCGACGATCACCTCGATCCCCAGCGGGGCGGCGCGGGTTCGCATCACGTCGATGTTCTGGGGGTGGCAGTTCTCATCCACGAAGAACGCCCGCGCCTTGGATTTCGCCACCCGCTGCGCCATGGTCATCGCCTCGGCCGCCGCGGTGGCCTCGTCCAGCAGCGAGGCATTGGCTATCTCCAGCCCGGTCAGATCGGCTACCATCGTCTGGTAGTTCAGCAGCGCCTCCAGCCGCCCCTGGCTGATCTCGGGCTGATAGGGGGTATAGGCGGTATACCAGGCCGGGTTCTCCAGAATGTTGCGCTGGATCGCCGGCGGCGTGACGGTGCCGTGATAGCCCATGCCGATCATGGTGGTGAACACCTTGTTCTGCTTGGCCACCTGCCGCATTTCGTAAAGCAGCGCGCGCTCGCTCATGGGCTTGCCGAAATCCAGCGGCTCCTTCTGGCGGATGCTCTCGGGAATCGTCTGTTCGATCAGCTCGTCAAGGGAACCGACCCCCAGGACCTCCAGCATTCCCTCCATTTCCGCCGGGCTCGGCCCGATGTGGCGGCGATTGGCGAAATCATACGGAAGATAGTCCGTAGGCTTGAAAGGCATGGCCGATCCTCGCTTCAGGGGAAGAACCCCCCCTTCTTCTGTCCAGAAACATCCTCACCGAAGGCATGGCCCGGCCGGGGCCGGAACAGTGCCCTTCAGCCGATGAAGTCCTTGTATTCGGCTTCGTCCATGAAGTCGTCCAGCGCCGAAAGATCCTCGACCTTCATCTTGAAGAACCAGCCCTTGCCGGTGGGATCCTCGTTGACCAGCCCGGGGGTTTCCTCCAGCGCATCGTTGACCTCGACGATCTCGCCATCCAGCGGCGCCAGGATGTCGGAGGCCGCCTTGACGCTCTCGATCACCACCACCTCGTCGCCCTTGGTCACCGTGGTGCCGGCCTCGGGCACCTCGACGAAAACGATGTCGCCCAGCTGTTCGCTGGCATGCTCGGTGATGCCCACCACCACCAGGTCGCCCTCGACCTCGAGCCACTCGTGTTCCTCGGTGAATTTCATCTGTCTCTCCTCGCGTTCAGCGTTTGTAGTTCGGCGCCCGGAAGGGCAGCGGCGAGACGGTTGCCGGCAGACGTCGGCCGCGCACCTCGCCGAAAATCGGGCCACCGCCGGCAGCGTGATCGATGGCAACATAGCCCATCGCCATCGGGCGTTCGATCGACGGCCCGTAGGCGCCCGAGGTCACGGCGCCGATGCTGTCGCCACCCTCGGCGACCGCAAACAGCGCCGTGCCCGCGCGCATCGGCGCGCGGCCCTCGGGCAGGATGCCCACGCGCCGGCGCGTGGTGCCGTTTTCCAGCTCGCCCAGAATGCGGGCCGCCCCCGGAAAGCCGCCTTCGCGCGCGCCGCCCCGGCGCCGCACCTTCTGGATTGCCCAGTCCAGCGCCGCCTCGACCGGGCTGGTGGTTTCGTCGATGTCATGGCCGTAAAGGCACAAGCCGGCCTCCAGCCGCAGGCTGTCACGCGCGCCAAGTCCGATGGCCTCGACCTCGTCCATCTCCAGCAGCGCGCGGGCCAGGTCCACGGCCACTGCCGCCGGCACCGAGATTTCATAGCCGTCCTCGCCGGTATAGCCCGAACGCGAGACCCAGCATTCCTCGCCGAAAAACCCCAGGTTGGCGCTGTCCATGAAGCGCATCCCCGCCGCATAGGGGTTCAGCCGCGCAAGCGCCGCTTCGGCTTTCGGCCCCTGCAGGGCGATCAGCGCGCGGTCCTCGATCACCTCGATCTCGCAACTCTCCGACAGATGCGCGCGCAGATGGGCGATGTCGGCCTCCTTGCGGGCGGCGTTGACCACGAGGAACAGGTGGTCGCCGCGGTTGGCCACCATCAGGTCGTCGAGGATGCCGCCTGCCTCGTTCGTGAACATCGCGTAGCGCTGCCGGCCCTCTTTCAGCCCCAGCACCGAGACCGGCACCAGAGATTCCAGCGCCAGCGCCGCATCCGCCAGGGCGCCCGAGCGCGGGCGCAGGATCACCTGGCCCATGTGGCTGACGTCGAACAGCCCGGCGCCGGCGCGGGTATGCAGGTGCTCCTTCATCACGCCCAGCCCGTATTGCACCGGCATCTCCCAGCCCGCGAAGGGCACCATCTTTGCGCCGAGCTCATTGTGAAGATCGAAGAAAACCGTGCGCTTCAGATCGGCCATGCCGCCCCTCTTTCAAACTCGCCGGCTTGTCGCAGTCCGGCACCAAACAGGCAGCCCAGCTACCCTTTCGATGCCCCCTCTGTCCTTTCGCCTGAGATCGCTATCCCTTCGGCGGGCGCATGGCGCGCCTCTCTCCAGAGTGTTGTGCCCATGCGCAGGTCCTGCGGGCCTGAGAGTTTCCGGGGCGGTTGCTCCTTCGGCACTGGCGATGGCCAGATTCTCCCTGCGCTGACGAGGGCGAGGCTAGCCGAGGCGGCGGCGCGAGACAACCCCGCGTGTGCGATGGTATGCAGGCTGCCGGTCGGAGCGCCCCCGGCGGGGCGCACGGTTTTCCTGTCGGCCCCTGGCGGGGCCCGTGGTGCGCTCCGCGCGGGGAGTATTTGGGCAAGGTGAAGACCGGGCAGGCGGTTGATTGCGCCGCCCTGTCGCGCGATACCGGCGCCATGAGCGAGGTTTTCATATTCGGCTACGGGTCGCTGGTGAACCGGCGAACGCATGATTATGCGAAGGCGCATCGTGCCAGTCTGCGGGGCTGGCGGCGGGCCTGGCGGCACACGAGCCGGCGCGAGGTCGCCTTTCTGAACGCCGTGCCCGAGCCCGGGCACGAGATGAAGGGCCTGGTGCTGGCGGTGCCGCGCGTGGCGCCCGATCTGGACCGGCGCGAACAGGCCTATTCGCGCTGCGACGTGTCGGGGCAGGTCTCGCCCCCGCCGGAGGGAGCCGCCGAAGTCAGCCTTTTCGCCATACCGCCGGATTCGGGTGGCGGGCGGGCGGGCCATGTGCTGCTGCTCAGCTATATCGACGTGGTGGCCCAGGGCTATCTGCGCGAATATGGCGAGGGTGGGGTGCGCGACTTCTTCGAAACCACCGATGGCTGGGACGCTCCGGTGATCGACGACCGGGCGGCGCCGCGATACCCGCGTGCGCAGCCCGCGGATGACGGCCTGACGGCGCTGGTGGATCACTGGCTGGGCGAGGTCGGGGCGAGGCGGGCGACATGACGGAGAGCCGCCTGGCGGCACAGTTCGCCTTTCTCAACGAGGCCGACAAGCTGAAATCGGTGCAGCGGGGCACGACGCTGCACGACGGTTCGCGGCACGAAAATTCGGGCGAACACAGCTGGCACATCGCGCTTTACGCGCTGGTCATGGCCGAACACGCGGCCCGGCCGGTGAATATCGACCGGGTGATCCGCATGTTGCTGATCCACGACCTCGTGGAAATCGACGCGGGCGATGCCCCGATCCACGGCGACCACGACCCGGCCGAACAGGCGCGCCGCGAGCAGCGGGCCGCCGACCGCCTGTTCGCCCTGCTGCCCGCCGATCAGGGGCGCGAACTGCGCGCGCTTTGGGAAGAATTCGAGGGTGCCGAGACCGATGATGCGGTGTTTGCCAGGGCCATCGACCGGGTGCAGCCGGTGATGTCGAACCTGGAGAGCGGCGGGCGGTCCTGGATCGACCACGCGGTGACGCCGGAACAGCTTGACAGCCGCGTCGGGGTCAAGGTGCGCCGCGGCGCGCCGGCGGTCTGGGAGCACCTGCGCGCGCGTATCGAAGCCTGGTTCGGGCGCGATTAAAGCGTCGGTTTCTTCTGCAGCAGGGGTATCACCTCGGCCATGTCCGGCCCGCGCTCGCGCCCGGTCACGGCCTTGCGCAGCGGCATGAACAGCGCGCGCCCCTTGCGCCCGGTCTTTTCCTTCACCGCGGCGATCCAGCTGGCCCAGGTCGTGTCGTCGTAGGGCGGGTCCGGCAGCAACTCGAATGCCTGGGCCACGAAGTCGCGGTCTTGGTCATCGACCAGAGGTTCGGCGCCATCGCGAAAGATCTGCCACCACGGCCCCATGTCATCGAGCACGGTGATGTTTTCGCGCACCACCTTCCAGAAGCGTTCGGCCAGCTCGTCCGGCACGCCAAACGCCCGCACCCTGTCGGCCACCGCCGACAGCGGCAGCGACTGCAGATAACTGGCCGTCAGCGGGAACAGATCCTGTTCGTCGAACCTGGTCGGGGCGGCGCCGAAATGCGATATGTCGAAGCCTTCGGCCAGCTCGTCGATGCTGGTCCGCAGCTCCACCGGGTCGGAAGACCCGAGCCGCGCCATCAGCGAAAGCAGCGCCATCGGCTCGACCCCGCGCGCGCGCAGGTCGCGCAGCGACAGCGTGCCCAGCCGCTTGGAGAGCGCCTCGCCCTGCGGGCCGGTCAGCAGCGAATGGTGGGCAAACCGGGGGACGGTCCCGCCCAGCGCACGGATGATCTGGATCTGGGTCGCGGTGTTGGTCACGTGGTCCGAGCCGCGCACCACATCGGTGATCGCGTGGTCGATGTCGTCGCAGACCGAGGCCAGCGTATAGAGGAACTGCCCGTCGCCGCGGATCAGCACCGGATCCGACACGCTGGCCGCGTCGATCGAAAGCTCGCCCAGAATGCCGTCGGTCCACTCGATCCGCTCATGATCCAGCTTGAAACGCCAGTGGCCGGGGCCGCGTTCGGCGCGCAGACGATCCTTTTCGGCCGCGCTGAGGGCCAGCGCCGAGCGGTCATAGACCGGCGGCCGGCCCATGTTGAGCTGCTTCTTTCGTTTCAGGTCCAGTTCGGTCGGGGTTTCGAAACATTCGTAGAGCCGGCCCGCGGCGCGCAGCTCGTCGGCGGCGGCCTCGTAGCGGGCCAGCCGGGTGGACTGGCGCTCCAGCCGGTCCCACTCAAGGCCGAGCCAGCGCAGATCCTCCTCGATCGCCGCCACATATTCCGGCTTCGAACGCTCGGCGTCCGTGTCGTCGATGCGCAGGATGAACGTCCCGCCGGCCTTGCGCGCGATCAGGAAGTTGAACAGCGCCGTGCGCAGGTTGCCGATATGCAGGTAGCCGGTCGGGGACGGGGCGAAACGCGTGGTGGTCATGGGGACGACTCCAGAGAGATGTGCCGTTTTCCACAGTCGGTACGATTTGTCCAGCCGGGATGGCGGGCGGGGCGGCGCCCAGGCCGCTCAGCCGGGGTCGCGCCAGCGGTTGACGATCGGGTAGCGCCGGTCCAGCCAGAAGGCGCGCCTGGTCAGCCGGGTGCCGGGGGCGGACTGGAAACGCTTGTATTCCGAGATATAAAGCAGCCGTTCGACCTTCTTCACGGTCGCGCGGTCGAACCCCCTGGCCACGACGTCGGCAACCGAGGCCTCGTTGTCCACAAGTTCGGTCAGGATCGCATCCAGCACCTCGTAGGGCGGCAGGCTGTCCTCGTCCTTCTGGCCGGGGCGCAGCTCGGCGCTGGGCGGCTTGTCGATGATGCGCGGCGGGATCACCTCGCCTTCGGGGCCCTTCATCCACGGGCGGTGGTTCGCATTTCGCCAGCGGCAGGTTTCGAAAACCCGGGTCTTGTAGAGGTCCTTGAGCGGGTTGTATCCGCCGGCCATGTCGCCGTAGATCGTCGCATATCCTACGGCGATCTCGGACTTGTTGCCGGTGGTCAGCAGCATCTCGCCGAACTTGTTGGACAGCGCCATCAGCAGCAGGCCGCGCAGGCGCGACTGGATGTTTTCTTCGGTGATGTCCGGCTCCAGGCCTTCGAAAAGCGGGGCGAGGGTTTCGGTGACCGCCGCGCGGCTCTGGCCGATGGGCACGGTATCGTAGCGGCAGCCCAGGGCATTTGCCACCGCCTGGGCATCGTCCAGCGAGCCTTGCGAGGTATATTCCGAGGGCAGCATCACGCAGCGCACATTTTCCGGCCCCAGCGCATCGGCGGCGATCGCGGCAACCAGCGCCGAATCGACGCCGCCCGACAGGCCCAGAAGGCACTTCTCGAAGCCGCTCTTGCGCAGGTAGTCGCGCAGGCTTTCGACCATCGCGCGATAGTCCTGTTCCCAGGCATCCGGGAGACGCGCCAGCGGGCCGGTTCCGATCCGCCAGCCCTCGGCGGTTTCGGAAAGCTCGATGGTTTCGATCGCCTCGTCGAAGTCCGGCAGCTGCACCGCAAGCCCGCCGCCGGAGTTCAGCGCGAAGGAAGCGCCGTCGAACACCTGGTCGTCCTGCCCGCCCACCATGTTCAGGTAGATCAGCGGCAGCCCCGTCTCGACGGTGCGCGCCACCATGTGGTTGAAGCGGTCGTCCATCTTGCCCCGGTAGTAGGGCGAGCCGTTGGGCACCAGCAGGAACTCGGCCCCGGTTTCGGCGAGCGTTTCGGGCACCTCCGGGTGCCAGGCGTCTTCGCAGATCGGCGAGCCGATCCTGACGCCGGACACGCTGTAGGGCCCCGCCAGCGGGCCGGGCGAGAAGATGCGCATTTCGTCGAACACGGTTTCGTTGGGCAGGTCGTGCTTGAGCACCCGCGCAGCCACGCGCCCGCCCTGCAGGATCAGGTAGCCGTTGTAGAGCCGCCCGCCCTCGACCACCGGACCGCCGATCGCCAGCGCCGGGCCTTCGGCACAGTCGGCCGCCAGCGCCTCGAGCGCGGCGATGGCGGCGCGGTGAAAGGCGGGCTTCATCACCAGGTCCTGGGTGTTGTAGCCGGTGATGAACATTTCCGGCAACGCCACCATGTCTGCGCCCGCATCCCGGCCGGCCTGCCAGGCGAGGCGCGCCTTGTCGGCATTGCCGGCGATATCGCCGAGCGTGGGGTTCAGCTGCGCCAGCGTCAGGCGGAATGTCCGGGCCATGGTTCCTGTCCGTTCCGGGTCGGCGGCAGTCTTAGCAGAGTTGCGCCCGAGGGAAAGGCCCGAGCCGCGCCGCCATGTCCGCCTGCCCGCCCCGGCGGGCAGGGCTTCCCGCGCGGCGCAGGCACGGGAGCAGGAACGGGAGCAGACACAAAACCGTTGTCAGCCCCGGGGGGCTCAACTACTCTCCGTCAGGCATCCGCATTATTCGGACGGCAATCGGAAGACGGGGGCTGACGGGGGGCTATCGTGGTGACGTTCAGGGGATGCGTGGCAGCGGTTTGCATCGGAGCGGCGGGGCTGACCGCCGGTGCCGGGGGGGCACTCGCCCAGCAGGGCGGCGAGATCTTCACCAAGCAGTATGACGAAGGCAGCATCTACGAGGGCACCTTCCGCAACGGCAAACCGCACGGCACCGGCACATACCGGCAGCCCAACGGTTACGAATACACCGGCGAATGGGTCGATGGCGAAATCCGCGGCCAGGGCGTTGCCCGCTTCCCCGACGGCGCGCTCTACGAGGGCAGCTTCGCCCGGGGCAAGCCGCATGGCCGCGGCCGGATCGTCTTTCCCGACGGAACGGTCTACGAAGGCGAGTGGAGCGATGGAAAGATCGACGGCACGGGGGTGATCACCTACGCCAACGGCGTTCGCTACGCGGGCGGCTTCCGGGAGGCGCGGCCGCACGGGCAGGGGCGGATGGAAACCCCCGGCGGCTATGTCTACGAGGGTGACTGGGCGGATGGCGTCAAGCACGGCAGGGGGCGCGCCACCTATCCCGACGGCACCATCTACGAAGGCGCTTTCGTCAACGGAGAGCGCGTGGGCGAAGGCACCCTCGTCACCCCCGACGGGCTGCGCTACGAGGGCCAGTGGGAAGACGGCCGGATCAACGGCACAGGCAGGCTGATCCAGCCCAACGGGGATGTCTACGAAGGCAGTTTCCGCAACGGCCGGCGCCACGGTCAGGGCAAGGTCACCTATGCCAACGGCGACGTGTTCGAGGGCAGCTTCGCGAACGACCGGCGCCACGGCCAGGGCCGCTTTACCGGTGCCGACGGCTATGTCTATGTCGGCGAATGGGTCGCCGGGCGCATCGAGGGCGAAGGCAGGGCCACCTACCCGGACGGCACCATCTACGAGGGGCAGTTCCGCAACGACCTGGCCGACGGCTCGGGCAGGATCGTCTACCCGGACGGCAGCTCCTACGAAGGCGAATGGAAGGCCGGCGTGATCGAGGGCAAGGGGATTGCCCGCTATGCCAACGGGATCGTCTACGAAGGCAGCTTCCGCAACGCAAAGAACCACGGCTTCGGCCGGATGACCTTTCCCGACGGCTACGAATACGAGGGCGAATGGAAGGAGGGGAAGCGCCACGGAAACGGGCGGGCCACCTACCCCGACGGCTCCGTCTATACCGGCAGCTTCGTGAACGGCCTGCGCGAGGGCCAGGGCACCCTCACCATGCCCGACGGCTTCACCTATACCGGCGAATGGAAGGCCGGCGAGATCGAAGGGCAGGGAATTGCGACCTATCCCAACGGGGATGTGTACGAGGGGACGTTCAGGGCCGGCAAGCGGCACGGCCAGGGCACCATCCGATACGCCACCGGCGAGAAGGCCAGCGGCCGGTGGAGCGAAGGCACCCTGACAGAACAGGCCGAACAGGAGACGGCCCCCCCGGCACAGGCGGAAGCCGGCACCGGGAACGGCACCGGGGGGAGCGACACCGGGGGGAACGGCACGGGCGGCGGCAATCAGGGCGGCGGCAACTAGACGGCCGCACCACCGCGCGCCGCCGCTTCCCAGCCGTCGAGCAGGGCGAATATCAGCCGCTCGCCCTCGGCCTTCAGGTCGAACCCCTGCCGCTCCAGAGACCAGCGCATCGCCAGCCCCTGGATCATCGCCAGAAGCACGGCGGCGGCATCCTCCGCCCCCATTGCGGGGCGGATCTCCCCGGCCTCCATCTGGCGGCCGAGCAACCGGGCGAAGCGGGCGCGCCGCTCGGCCATCACCGCGGCGAAATGCGCCCGCAGCACCTCGTTTTCCGCGTGCAGTTCGCGCGAGAACAAGATCGCGGTAACCGCCGGGGTGCGCGCGATGAAACCGAGCTGTCGCGAGATCAGCGCCCGCAGCCGCACCCCCGGCGGGCCGGGCTGCTCTTCCTGCTGCCCGGTTTTCATGTGCGCGGCGATCTCGTCGCCGACGGCGGCCCAGATATCGGCCTTGGTCGGGAAATGGCGGAAGATGGCCGGCTGGGTCAGCCCCACCGCTTCGGCCAGATGCCCGGTGGTCACGCGGTCGGGGCCGAGCTCGGCGGCCAGACGCAGGGCGGCACGCACGATTTCCTGCCGGCGCACCTGTGCGGATTTGCGCGTTCGCCCCATGCGCTCCGCTCCCGTTATCCCGCTATCGTTCCTCGTGGTCGATGCCTTCGACGCCCAGACGATACCCGGCATGGCAGGAAGTGCAATTGCCCATGAGCTTTCCCATTTCGCCCAGAACCTCGAGCGGGTCGGCGGAATCCCCGGCGCGGGCAGCCAGCGCGTCGAAGGCCCGGTGCGTTCTCAGTCCGAGAGTCTTGAATTCGAGCGGCAGCTTGCCCACCAGGGCTGCGCTTTCGCCTTCCGCCGCGGCCATCCCCGCCGCCGTGGCCAGGGCCCGCACCTGCGCCATGTCGCCCTCCGTCGCGGCCAGGGTGATGCCCTGGACGGTTTCCAGGAGCCCGCGCATCTCGCCGAGCACCTTGTTGCGTTCGTCCGGCGCCAGCAGCACCACGGTGCGCCCGTCGGCATGGGGTTCGGTCTGCCCGACGATGATGAAATTGTAGGACATCCAGCCCAGGGCCACGGCGAGCACGAGGCTGATCAGCCAACCCAGCCTTCCTGCATGCGACATGCGGCGATCCTCCATCCTTCACTGCAATAAGTTATCAGTAACTTATTATGAAGGGGCGAAAAACGCCAGCGCCAGATTGCCGCGCCCGCCGGAACGCCCGGAAGGGGAGCGGAATTTCGGTCTTTTCTTTTGTGCCCGCGGGCGTATAGTCCGCCCCATGAATACCGGCGCATATCGGATCAGCGGAACTGTTTCGCCGGCGGCCGCGGCCCTGCCCGGCGCCGCTCTGCGCCTTCTTAGCTGCCTCTGAGCGTGCCACCGGCGCGAGCGCTCAGAGGTGATCAGCGCCAGAGCAGACAGCCAGGACAGCTAAGAACGAACCGGAAAGACACTCAGATGACCGACAGCACCCAGCAGGACCGTGTCCTGATCTTCGACACCACGCTGCGCGACGGCGAGCAGAGCCCCGGCGCCACCATGACCCATGACGAGAAGCTGGAAATCGCCCGGATGCTCGACGAGATGGGGGTGGACATCATCGAGGCCGGCTTCCCGATCGCCTCGGAGGGCGATTTCAAGGCGGTTCGCGACATCGCCGCGCAAACCGAAAACGCCGTGATCTGCGGCCTTGCGCGGGCCAATTTCAAGGATATAGACCGCTGCTGGGAAGCGGTGAAAGGCGCAAGGCTGCCGCGGATTCACACCTTCATCGGCACCTCGCCCCTGCATCGTGAAATTCCGGGGCTGAGCAAGGACGAAATGGCCGAGCGCATCCACGAGACCGTGACGCATGCGCGCAACCTGTGCGACAACGTGCAATGGTCGCCGATGGATGCCACCCGCACCGAGGAAGACTATCTCTGCCGGGTGGTAGAGATCGCGATCAGGGCCGGCGCCACCACCATCAACATCCCCGATACCGTCGGCTATACCGCGCCGCGCGAATCGGCGGCCCTGATCGCCATGCTGCTGGAGCGGGTGCCGGGGGCGGATGAGATCACCTTCGCCACCCACTGCCACAACGATCTGGGCATGGCCACCGCCAACGCCCTGGCCGCCGTCGAGGCCGGTGCGCGCCAGGTCGAATGCACCATCAACGGGCTCGGGGAACGCGCCGGCAACACCGCGCTGGAAGAGGTGGTGATGGCGCTCAGGGTGCGCAACGACATCCTGCCCTACCGCACCGGCATCGACACCACGAAGATCATGAACATCTCGCGCCGGGTGGCGCAGGTTTCGGGCTTTCCGGTGCAGTACAACAAGGCGATCGTCGGCAAGAACGCCTTTGCGCATGAAAGCGGCATCCACCAGGACGGGATGCTGAAGAACGCCGAAACCTTCGAGATCATGCGCCCCGAGGATGTCGGGCTGAAGGAAACCAGCCTGGTGCTGGGCAAGCACTCGGGCCGCGCGGCGCTGCGCGCCAAGCTCAAGGAACTGGGCTACGAGCTGGGCGACAACCAGCTGAAGGACGTGTTCGTGCGCTTCAAGGCCCTGGCCGACCGCAAGAAGGAGATCTTCGAGGACGACCTGATCGCGCTGATGCGCGACATGGAAACCGATGCCGCGCATGACCGGATCCAGCTGAAGCATCTGCGCGTCGTCTGCGGCACCGAAGGCCCGCAAACGGCGGAAATCACCCTGTCGATCGACGGCGCGGAAAGCTCCGTCAAGGCCACCGGCGACGGGCCGGTGGACGCCGCCTTCAACGCGGTCAAGGCGCTGTTTCCGCACCGGGCACGGCTGCAGCTCTACCAGGTGCACGCGGTGACCGAAGGCACCGACGCGCAGGCCACGGTCAGCGTGCGGATGGAGGAAGACGGCAAGATCGTCACCGGCCAGTCGGCGGATACCGATACCGTCGTCGCCTCCACCAGGGCCTATGTCACGGCACTCAACAAGCTGCTCGTGCGCCGCGAGAAATCCGCCCCCGAGGCAGAAACGCCGCCAGCCGCGCGCAAGGGCGCTTCCTGACGCCCCGCCCCGGCGGGCACGGGGCACGGAGCGCGGGACACGGAGCGCAGGACACGGGGCACGGGGCACGGGCACGGGACACGGGGCGCCGGCCGGAAACCGGCGCGGCACGGAAGCCCTCTCCCGGGGGCAGGGCTCCGCTGGCGGGGCGGCGGCCCCGGCGACGGCAGGGCGACGGGCAGGGCGACGGGCAGGGCGCGCGCCCTCACCCGGGCCCGCGCCCGAGCGGGAAAATCCGCCCATTGCGGCAGAAGGGCCGCGCCGGCGGCGCATTGGCCTTTCCCACCGGCACACCCTTGCCTATAAGAAACCCCGGCCCGGGCCGGCAGAGAGTCGCAGGCCTTTCGGGTCTTGCATTCGGGTCTTGCACAGGAAAGCGCACGCAATGGCAGGTTTGATGGGGCTGTTTTCGTCGGACATGGCGATCGATCTCGGTACGGCGAACACGCTCGTCTACGTCAAGGGCAAGGGCGTGATCCTGAACGAACCTTCGGTCGTGGCCTACCACGTCAAGGACGGGCGCAAGCAGGTGCTGGCGGTGGGCGAAGACGCCAAGCTGATGCTGGGGCGCACCCCGGGCTCGATCGAGGCGATCCGGCCGATGCGCGAGGGCGTGATCGCCGATTTCGACACCGCGGAGGAAATGATCAAGCATTTCATCCGCAAGGTGCACAAACGCACCACCTTCTCCAAGCCGAAGATCATCGTCTGCGTGCCGCACGGCGCCACGCCGGTGGAAAAACGCGCCATCCGCCAGTCGGTGCTTTCGGCCGGCGCCCGCCGCGCCGGGCTGATCGCCGAACCGATCGCCGCGGCCATCGGCGCCGGCATGCCGATCACCGACCCCACCGGCAACATGGTGGTCGATATCGGCGGCGGCACCACCGAGGTGGCGGTGCTCAGCCTGGGCGACATCGTCTATGCGCGCTCGGTGCGCGTCGGCGGAGACCGGATGGACGAGGCGATCATCTCCTATCTGCGCCGTCAGCAGAACCTGCTGATCGGCGAATCGACGGCCGAGCGGATCAAGACATCGATCGGCACCGCGCGGATGCCCGACGACGGGCGCGGCACCTCGATGCAGATCCGCGGGCGCGACCTGCTCAACGGCGTGCCCAAGGAAATCGAGATCAATCAGGCCCAGGTGGCCGAGGCCCTGAACGAGCCGGTGCAGCAGATCTGCGAGGCGGTGATGACGGCGCTGGAAGCCACCCCGCCCGACCTGGCCGCCGACATCGTGGACCGCGGCGTGATGCTGACCGGCGGCGGCGCACTTCTCGGCGATCTGGATCTCGCCCTGCGCGAGCAGACCGGGCTGGCGATCTCGGTCGCCGACGAATCGCTGAACTGCGTGGCGCTGGGCACCGGAAAGGCGCTGGAATACGAGAAGCAGCTGCGCCATGTGATAGACTACGACAGCTAGGGACCGGCGCCGGCGGCCGGTCCGGAAGGGCACCGTGGCAAGAGAACGGCACGCCAGCGAAGACTATGCGCGCCCGGTCAGACGCATCCTGATCGGCCTTCTCCTGCTGGCGCTGTTCGCCGTCTTCCTGCTCTGGCGCATCGACGGGCCGCGCGTGGAGCGCTTCCGGGCCGCGCTGATCGACCGGATCGTGCCGTCGTTTTCCTGGGCACTGGTGCCCGTGGCCAGGTTCTCGGAGATGGTCGAGAGCTTCCAGTCCTATCAGAAGATCTACGAACAGAACCAGAAGCTGCGCCGCGACCTGCGCCAGATGCGGGCATGGAAGGAAGCGGCGCTGCAACTGGAGCAGGAAAACGCCAAGCTGCTGACCCTGAACAGGGTCAGGATCGACCCCAAGCTGACCTTCATCACCGGGGTGGTCCTGGCCGACAGCGGCTCGCCCTTCCGCCAGTCGGTCCTGCTCAACATCGGCTCGCGCGACGGAATCGTGGACGGCTGGGCAGCCACCGACGGGCTGGGCCTGGTCGGGCGCATCAGCGGCGTCGGACGGAATTCGTCGCGGGTGATCCTGCTGACCGACAGCAACAGCCGGATCCCGGTCACGATCCAGCCTTCCGGCCAGAAGGCGATCCTGTCGGGAGACAATTCACGCCTGCCGCCGCTGGACTTCCTGGATGCCCCGGAAGCCGTCCGCCCCGGAGACCGGGTGGTCTCGTCCGGCGATGGCGGCGTGTTCCCGCCGGGGCTCCTGGTCGGCCATGTGGTGCTCGGCAGCGACGGACGGCTGCGGGTGCAGCTGACCGCCGACTACGACCGGCTGGAGTTCCTGCGCGTGCTGCGCAACTATACCGTCGGGCGGGTCACCGATACCGGCAGCCTGGTGATTCCGCGCCATACGGGCAGCGCAGAGGCGGATCTGCCGCCTTCCCCGGAGGCCGGCGATGACTGACCCGCGCCTGCGTGCCCGGATACTCCGCTGGGCCCTGTTCGTCGCCCTGGCCGGCGCGGTCTATTTCCTGCGCCTGCTGCCCACGGGGAGCGGCAGCGGCGGAATCCCGGGGCCGGACTGGGAGATCCTGCTCGCCTTCGCCTGGGTCCTGCGCCGCCCGGACTGCATCCCCGCCGTGCTTTTCGCCGCAGTGGTATTCCTGGGGGACATCCTGTTCCTGCGCCCCCCCGGCCTGTGGAGCGTGATCGCACTGATCGGGCTCGAATTCCTGCGCAGCCGCGCCCGCTTCGCTTCCGGGCTGCCACTGCTGTTCGAATGGGCACTCGTAGGCACGGTCCTGCTGCTGATGACGCTGGGAAACCGGATCGCCCTGACGGTATTCCTGCTGCCGCGCCCCGAAGCGACGCTGGACATCCTGCACCTGGGGATGAACCTTCTGGCCTATCCCTTCGTGGTGGGTGCATCCGGCTGGCTGTTCGGCGTGCGCCACGAGCTGCCCGGCGGGCAGGGCGAGCCGGGGCAGCGGCCATGATCCGCACGCCGAAGGATATCGCCGCCAGCACGCGCATGATCACCCGCCGGGCGCTCCTTCTCGGCGGAGCCCAGCTCGCCCTGGCCGGTATCCTGACCATGCGCCTGCGCTTCATGCAGATCGAGCAGGCGGAGAAATTCCGCCTTCTGGCCGAGGAAAACCGGATCAACATCCGCCTGATCCCGCCGGCCCGGGGGCTGATCTTCGACCGCAACGGGATACCGGTTGCCGAGAATGCGCAGAACTACCGCATCGTCATGATCCGGGAAGATGCCGGCGACATCGACACGGCCATCGCGCGCCTGCGGCAGCTGATCGAGCTGGATCCGGACGAAGAAGCCAGGGCCCGCAAGGAACTGCACCGGCGCAGCCCCTTCGTTCCGGTCACCATCGCCGAGCGGGTTTCCTGGGAAGACCTCGCGCGGGTGGCCGTCAACACCCCGGCCCTGCCGGGGATCATCCCCGAGGTGGGCCTGTCGCGCCACTATCCGCTGGGCGAGGACTTTTCCCATGTGGTCGGCTATGTGGGCCCGGTGAGCGATTACGACCTGAGCCGGATCGACGACCCGGACCCGCTGCTTCAGATCCCGCGGTTCCAGATCGGCAAGCTCGGCATCGAGGCGAAGCTGGAATCGCGCCTGCGCGGCAGCGCCGGCACCCGCCGGATCGAGGTCAACGCCATGGGCCGGGTGATGCGCGAGCTCGAGCGGGTCGAAGGCATTCCCGGAGACGACCTGCAGTTGACGATCCACGCGCCGCTGCAGAATTTCGTCCAGGCGCGGATGGCCGGGGAAAGCGCCGCCGCGGTGGTGATGGATACCGGAAACGGCGACATCCTGGCCATCGGCTCCACCCCCGGCTTCGATCCGAACAAGTTCGTGCGCGGGATCTCGGTCGCCGATTACCGGAAGCTGACCGAAGACCCCTACCGCCCGCTGGCCGACAAGAGCGTGCAGGGCACCTACCCGCCGGGATCGACCTACAAGATGATCGTCGCCCTGGCGGCCCTGGAAGAAGGGCTGCTCGAACCCGATGAGCTCATCCGGTGCAACGGGTTCATCACCGTCGGCAGGCGCCGCTTCCACTGCTGGAAGCGCGGCGGCCACGGCAATGTCGATCTGGAAAAGAGCCTCCAGCAGTCCTGCGACATATACTACTACACGATCGCCGAACGGGTGGGGATCGACAAGATCACCGAGATGGCGCGCCGCTTCGGGCTGGGCGAGAAGCACGCGCTTCCGATGTCGGCCGTGGCCGCGGGACTGACCCCGACCAGAGCCTGGAAACGCGCCCGCCACGGCGCCTCCTGGCGGGTCGGCGATACCCTGAATGCCGGGATCGGCCAGGGCTACGTTCTGGCCTCGCCGCTACAGCTTGCGGTGATGACCGCCCGCCTGGCATCGGGGCGCGCCATCAGGCCGCGCCTGATCAGGTCGATCAACGGCATCGAACAGCCCGCTCCCGAGGCGCCCTCTCTCGGAATCCCGGAAGCCCATCTGGAGCTGATGCGCACCGGCATGTTCGCGGTTTCCAACACCCGGCGCGGCACGGCGTATTCCTCGCGCATCGTCGATGAGCGCTACCGACTTGCCGGCAAGACCGGCACCAGTCAGGTGCGCTCGATCACCAAGGCCGAGCGCGAGGCCGGGGTGGTCCGCAACGAGGATCTCCCCTGGGAGCGGCGCGACCACGCCCTGTTCGTCGCCTTCGCCCCGACCGAGGCGCCCTCGATCGCGGTATCGGTCGTGGTCGAGCACGGCGGCGGCGGCTCCAGGGCCGCGGCACCGATCGCCCGCGACATCGTGCTTCAGGCGCTGCATGGCGGTCTGCCCCCGCTGAGCGCCTATCCGCCCGGCCAGCGCCGGAGCATCGAGGAGATGCGCGAAAGGCTTTCGCTGCGCGACTTCGGCACCGGGGCCGGCGGGAGAATCCGCACATGAGCTACCTCGAATACCACCTGCGCAGCGTGCCGGGCGGCCCGCGCAAGATCCTCTATCTCAACTGGCCGCTGGTGCTGCTGCTGGTCACGGTGGCCTGCATCGGCTTCCTGATGCTCTATTCGGTCGCCGGCGGTTCCATGACGCCCTGGGTGCTGCCGCAGATCAAGCGCTTTGCTCTCGGGATGGCGATCATGTTCGCCATTGCCCTGGTCCCGATCTGGTTCTGGCGCAACACGGCGGTGCTGGCCTATGCCGGTTCGGTTCTGCTGCTGCTGCTGGTCAAGTTCGTCGGCGTCACCGGAATGGGCGCGCAACGCTGGATCGACCTCGGTTTCATGCGGCTGCAACCCTCGGAGCTGACCAAGATCACCCTGGTGATGGTGCTGGCGGCCTATTACGACTGGCTCGACCTCGACAAGACCTCGCGCCCGCAGTGGGTCGCCGTTCCGGTGGCGCTGATCCTGCTGCCCACGGCGCTGGTGATCACCCAGCCGGACCTGGGCACCGCCATCCTGCTGGTGGCCGGCGGCGCCATCATGATGTTCGTCGCCGGGGTGCACTGGCTCTACTTCGCCGCGGTGGCGCTCCTGAGCGCAGGGGCGGTTCTTGCGGTGCTGTATTCGCGCGGAACCGAATGGCAGCTGCTCAAGGACTACCAGTACCGGCGGATCGACGTATTTCTCGATCCGACGCTCGACCCGCTCGGCGCCGGCTACAACATCACCCAGGCCAAGATCGCGCTGGGCTCGGGCGGCTGGTCGGGGCGCGGATTCCTGCAGGGAACGCAGAGCCGGCTGAACTTCGTGCCGGAAAAGCATACCGACTTCATTCTCACCATCCTGGCCGAGGAATTCGGCTTCGTCGGCACCATCTCGCTGCTGGGGCTGTACATCCTGATCCTGTTCTTCTGCATCGCCTCGGCCCTGCGCAACCCGGACCGGTTCGGCGCGCTGCTCACGCTCGGCGTGGCCGCCTCCTTCTTTCTGTTCTTCGCTGTCAACATGTCGATGGTCATGGGGCTGGCCCCGGTGGTCGGGGTGCCGCTGCCGCTGGTCAGCTGGGGCGGCTCGGCGATGCTCGTCCTGCTGGCCGCCTTCGGGCTGGCGCAGAGCGCGCATGTGCACAGACCACGGAGGATGTCATGACGCTGAAGGTGCTCCTGTCGGCTCCGGCGCCGACCGCAGAGCGGTTTCGCCCCCCCATCGCAGCAGCCCTGGCCGAAGCCGGAATCGATGCCGAGGTCGGCAGCGCCCATCCTCCGGCCGAGGTGGATTACATCATCTACGCTCCGAATGACACGCTGCGCGACTTCTCTCCCTACACCCGCGCCCGGGCGGTGCTGAGCCTCTGGGCCGGGGTCGAGCGGATCGTGGACAACCCCACGCTCCGGATCCCGCTTGCCCGGATGGTCGATGACGGCCTGCGCGAAGGCATGGTCGAATATGTTACCGGGCATGTGCTGCGCCACCACCTGGGGATGGATGCGCATGTTGTCAACCCGGCCTGCCGCTGGCAGCCGCAGCCGCCGCCCCTGGCCCGCGAACGGCCGGTCTCGATCCTCGGGCTGGGGGAACTCGGGGCCGCCTGCGCCAGGGCGCTGGCCGGGCTCAACTTCCCCGTCACCGGCTGGAGCCGGCGTCCGAAAACCCTGGAGGGGGTGTGCTGCCGCCACGGCAGGAAAGGGCTGGAGGAAACCCTCGCCCGGGCGCGGATTCTCGTCCTGCTGCTGCCGCTGACCGCGGAAACCCGGAACATTCTCGACGCCACAGCCTTCGCCCTGCTGCCCCGGGGCGCAGTGCTCGTCAACCCCGGGCGCGGCGCGCTGATCGACGAGGCCGCGCTGCTCGCCGCACTCGACAGCGGCCATGTGGCGCACGCCACGCTCGACACCTTCCGCACCGAGCCGCTTCCCGAAGCGCATCCGTTCTGGCGCCACCCGCAGGTCACCGTGACCCCGCATGTGGCCAGCGATACCCGCCCGCAGACCGCCGCCCGGGTAATCGCCGAAAACATCCGCCGGGCCGAAGCGGGGATGCCGCTGCTGCATCTGGTCGATCGGGCGGCGGGCTACTGAGGCAACCGCCACCGGAAGGCGCCGGCAAGATCCCGCGCGGGGCACAGAGAGCACCCCGGTTCCCCCGCCCTGCGGCGGGCTCGGGCTGCGGCGGGCTCGGGCTGCGGCGGGCTCGGGCTGCGGCACCGGCCGGAAACCGGGGGGCCGCGCGCATCATCCCGCCCCGGTCCGGCGCGCGGGCGCAGCCGTCACCAGCCCCGCCGCTCCTCCTGTTCCCGACCGATGCCGGAAGAGCGGCAGAACGGCGGGCGGAGTCAGCCCTCCATCACCTCGCGCACCCGGGCGCGCAGCTGCGGCAGAAGTTCGCGTTCGAACCACGGGTTTCTCTTCAGCCAGCCCGTGTTGCGCCAGGACGGATGCGGCAGGGGAAACACCCGTGGCGCATGGCTGCGCCAGGCGGCCACGGTTTCGGTAACCCGCGCCGCATCCCGCAGATGCCAGCGCTGGGCGTGCCCTCCCACCAGAAGCATCAGCCGGATTTCCGGCAGAAGGGCCATCAGCCGCGCCCGCCAGGTAGCCGCACAGCGCCGCGGCGGCGGCAGATCGCCCCCGCGCGCATCCTGCCCGGGAAAGCAGAAGGCCATCGGCAGAATGGCGATCCGGGAGCGGTCATAGAAATCCGCCTCCTCCAGCCCCATCCAGCGCCGCAGCCTCTCTCCCGAAGGATCGGTGAAGGGGCGGCCGCTGGCATGCACCCGTGCCCCCGGAGCCTGGCCGGCGATCAGCAGCCGTGCGCCGGGGCGCAACCAGACGACCGGGCGCGGCGCATGCCCTGTCGGGGTGGCGGCGAATTCCGCCGCGCACAGGCGGCAGGCTCGGATCTCGCGGATCAGGGCATCGGCATCGGACATGGCGCCATATCGCGCGTTCGCGGGCACGGGGCAAGGCCTCCGGCGTCTCCCGGAACGACCTACAGGAAGTCCAGAATCAGCGTCACGGCCAGCAGGACCGCTACCCAGATCACCATCGCCCCGGTCGGCCAGACGCGCGCCATCCGTCCCTCGGGGCCGTGCGAGCGGTAGAGCCTGCGAACCAGGCTCTCTGCCTGGCGCCGACCGAACCCCCCGGCCGCAACCCCGGCCGCGGCAAGCCCGCCCCCGACCCGCGCGGCCAGCCCCGCCAGCAGCCGGCGCCACAGCCAGTCCGTATCCAGATACACGGCGCGCTCGGCCGGCGGCAGGGCCCCCAGGCGCATCATGAGCGCGAAGGCGAACATTCCGAACAGAATCAGCTGCATCTGGCCGACGACATGGCCGACGGTATAGGGCGCATAATCGACCGGATAGGGAAGAAGCGCATAGAACGCCCCCGGAAAGACACCGATCGCCACCGACAGCGCCGCTGCGCCCCCCATCGCGAGCAGCATGTGCCCCGGTGCCTCTTTCGGGCGCCGGGCGCTGTCTGCGGCGAAAAAGGCGGCAAGAGGCACCCGGATCGCGGAATGGAACAGGGTGCCTACCCCGGCAAGAACGAGCGCCCCCCAGACAAGGGGCAGCCCGGCATAGGCCGCCTGATCGACGATCATCGCCTTGGTCACGAAACCCGAAAACAGCGGGAAGGCCGCGATCGAGGCCGCCCCGACCAGGGAGAGCGCCGCCGTGGCCGGCATCGTCCTGAAAAGCCCGCCAAGCTCCGATGCCCTGACCGTGCCGGTGCGATACAGGACCGCCCCGACAGCCATGAACAGCAGCCCCTGGTACAGCACGCTCGCCAGAGCATGGGCCACGGTGCCGTTCAGCGCCATTTCGCTGCCGATCCCGATTCCCGCCACCATGAAGCCCAGCTGGCTGTTCAGGCTGTAGGAAAGCACCCGGCGCAGGTCGTTCTCGATCAGGGCGAAGGGAATCGGGAACAGCGCCATCACCACCCCCACCGGCAGCAGGAGCTCGGTTCCGGCGAACCCCCGCGCCAGTGCATATATCGCCATCTTGGTGGTGAAGGCCGAAAGGAACACCGTTCCGGTAACCGTGGCCGCCGGATAGGCATCCGGCAACCAGTTGTGGAGCAGCGGAAAGGCAGCCTTGATGCCGAAGCCCAGCAGGATCAGCCAGCTGGCCGGTGACTCCAGCCTCATGCCGCCGAAGGCGATATCGCCGGTTTCACGCCACATGAGCGCGATGCCCGCCAGCAGCAGCACCCCCGAACCGACCTGCACGAGCAGATAGCGCATGCCGCTGTGATAGGCGCCCTCGGTGCGCCGGGCCCAGATCAGGAAGACCGAGGCAACCGCCGTGCCTTCCCAGTAGAAGAACAGCGAAAGCAGATCTCCCGCGAACACCGCGCCGATCGCCGCCCCGGCATAGAGCAGCGCCGCCACCTGCTGCAGCGTGTCGCGCAGATGCCAAGCGTAGATATTGCCCAGAAGCGCCGCCAGGGCAAAGACGGCGGCAAAGGGGCGCGAGAGGGAATCGACGCGCATCAGCTCCAGTTCGAAACCGAAGAACCGGGTCGCGAACAATGCGCCCTCGGGCAGGCTCCAGATCTGCCAGAGCGCGAAGGCCGGCACCGCCAGAAGCAGCGCCCCGCGCAACCTGCCACCCGGCAGCAGCGGAACGAGAAGCGCGGCGGCAAGAAACAGAAAGGCAGTGGGAAACGTGTCAGCCATCATGTTCAAGCCTTTCCAGCCCCGGGGATGGGTAGTCCTCGGCATCGACGGATTTCGGCGCGTAATGATCTTCCGCCCGCCTGGTCAGCATCCCCAGCAGCCTCGCCGCCAGAATCAGGATGCCCCCCCCGACAAGGCCGACGGCGGCCAGGAAACCGGGGAGCTTTTCCACCGCGAACCGCCCGTATTTCTCGTGAACGAAATCCGGCACGAGCACGATGACACAGCCGATGCCCAGGGCGATCAGCCACCGTGCCGGAACGGCGCCGCCCCGGGGCTCCTTCCGATGCGGACGCGGGCTCATCGCACGACCTCCGCCGATATCGCGACGGGCGCCAGGAAATCCCGCAGTTCGCCGGCCAGAAGAAACAGCATCACGCTGCCCAGCGCCGTCAGCACCGGCGGCAGCCACAGCAGCAGCGGCGCCTCCTGCACACGGAAGGGGCGCTCCGCCGCATCCTGCGAGGGCAGGAAGAAACCGCGCCCGACGATCGGCAGCAGATAGGCGATGTTCAGAAGCGACGAAAGCATCAGCACCCCGATCATGATCTTCTGCCCGGCATCCGCGGCGCCGACGATCAGCAGCCACTTGCTCCACGAACCGCCCAGCGGCGGCAGCCCGATGATCGAGAGCGCACCGACAAGAAACGCCCCGAAGGTCAGCGGCATCACCCGGCCCAGCCCGTCAAGCTGGCTGACCAGCGTCTTGCGGGTGGCCACATAGATCGCGCCTGCGGCCATGAACAGGGTGATCTTGCCCAGGGCATGGGCAGCGATATGCAGCCCGCCGCCGAGCACGCCCATCGAGGTGGCCAGCGCCATCCCGAGCGTGATGTAGCTCAGCTGCGAGACGGTCGAATAGGCCAGCCGCGCCTTGAGATTGTCCTTCGTCATGGCCACGATCGAAGCCGCCAGGATCGAATACGCCGCCAGCCACATCAGCCACTCCGAGGCTCCGGTCTCGGCCAGGAAGTCGATGCCGAAGATGTAGACACCCACCTTCAGCATGGTGAACACCCCCGCCTTGACCACGGCCACCGCATGCAGCAGCGCGCTGACCGGCGTGGGCGCCACCATCGCCGCGGGCAGCCAGCGGTGGAACGGCATCAGCGCCGCCTTGCCGATGCCGAAGGCGTAAAGCCCCAGCAGAACCGGCACCGCCCAGCCCTCGATCCGCCCGCGCAGGATCCCGCCCTGCGCGAAATCGAGGGTGCCGGCGAGCGTGTAGGTCCAGACGATCCCGACCAGCAGGAAGGCGATCGAGGTCCCCATCAGGACGGCGATGTAGACGCGCGCACCGCGAACCGCCTCCGCCGTGCCCTTGTGGGCAACCAGCGGATATGTGGCAACGGTCAGGAGTTCGTAGAACAGGAACAGCGTGAACATGTTGGCCGAAAAGGCCAGCCCCATCACCGCTCCGATGGAAAAGGAAAAAGCGGCGAAGAAGCGCGCATGGTGGCGTTCCCTGTTGCCGCGCATGTAGCCCACGGCATAGACGTGGGTGACGATCCACAGCCCCGAGGCGATGAGCGCGAACATCAGCCCCAGCGGCTCGACGGAAAAGGCGATGTCGAGGCCGGGCAGGACCTCGAACAGCGAAAACCGCGCGCTGGCGGCGCTGCCGAGCGCATCGAGAACCGCCAGCACCGATGCGAATGTCCCGATCGCCGCGGCCAGGGTGATGCCGTCGCGCAGGTTGGCCCGGGCGCGCAGGATCAGGTTCAGCACCGCGGCGGCTGCCGGAATCAGGAGCGCAAGCAGGATGGCGACGTTCAGTTCCACGGGCACCTCCGGCGAATGGGGGAAACGACGGCGGCAGCTGCCCGTGACGACAGCATCCGTGGATACGGCCGGCACACGGCGGCGGGGAGTCCCCCGCATGCCCGCCTCGGGTTCCGGCTCCCGGGAGCGCCGCTCCCCGGGACGATCCGGCCAGCCTGTGGCTCGATCATCCTCCGCCCCCCTCTCCGGCAACCGGGATGAAGCCCGACATCAACCCTTCGGCCGCGCTCTGCGCCGCCCCCAGCGTCAGCCCGGTGGCCAGGCCGAAATACACCGTTGCCGCAGTCACGGTCCACAGCGGCACCAGCATCGACAGCGGCGCCTCGGCGCGTCCGCCCTCCTCCGGTTCCTGCAGGTAGAGCACCTCGATCATCCGCCAGACATAGATCACCGCCAGCAGCGACGAACCCACCACCGCCAGCGCGAACGGCCACCAGCCCTTTTCCAGCGCCGCCTGCACCAGCAGCCACTTGCTGACGAAACCCGCAGTGCCCGGCACCCCGATCAGCGACAGCCCGGCGATCACCATGGCAAAGCCGGTCAGGGGCATCCGCCGCCCCAGCCCCACGATACGGTCATGAAAGGGCGTGTCCGCGCGCAACAGCAGCGCGCCGACCCCCATGAACAGCGCCGCCTTGGTGATCCCGTGATTGAACAGGTGGATCACCGCCGCCGCCAGACCCGTCTGCGACAGGAAGCCGATCCCCAGCAGGATGTAGCCGATCTGCGCGATCGAGGAATAGGCCAGCATCCGCTTCAGGTTGCGCTGGAAGATCGCGATCACCGAAGCCGCGAACATCGCCACCAGCGCCAGCGGCAGCATGATCACTTCGAGCGCCCGCACCTCGAACAGATATTCCGGCCGGAAGACGGTGAACATGAAGCGCAGCAGCACATAGACGGCCGCCTTGGTGGCGGTGCCGGCCAGAAAGGCGCTCACGACCGAGGGCGCATGGGTATAGGCGCCGGGCAGCCACAGGTGCAACGGATAGACCGCCACCTTCAGCCCCATGCCCACGACGATGAAGGCAAAGGCCGTCTGGATCGTGCGATCGGTGCCGTTCTCGCCGATGATCACGGCCAGCTCGGCCATGTTCAGCGTGCCGGTGGCGGCATAGAGAAAGCCGATCCCGATCACGAAGAAGGTCGCCCCGATGGTGCCCATGATCAGATAGTCATAGGCGGCCGTCAGCGCACGCCTGTCGCGCCCCGCTCCGCTGGCCACCAGCGCGTAGGTCGAAAGCGACGAGATCTCGAGGAACACGAAGATGTTGAAGGCATCGCCGCTGGCCACCATGCCCATAAGCCCCGAAACGCACAGCAGCCAGGCGGCGTAGAACAGCATGTGGCGGCGCGCTTCGAGCTCGTGGGCCAGGCTGCGCCGGGCAAAGGGCAGCACTGTCGTGGAAAGCCCCGAGATCAGCACCAGCATCAGCGCGCTGGCCGCGTCGATCCGGTACTCGATCCCGAGCGGCGGTGCCCAGCCGCCGATGTGGTAGGAAACGCCCCCCCCCTCCAGCACCTGCAGCAGCAGGGCCACAGATACCGCAAGGGCGCTCAGACTGGCGGCAAAGGCGATCGGCCAGGCCAGTCGGCGCGCGCCCAGAACCACCACCAGCGGCGCCGCCATGAACGGCACCACCACCGGCAGGATCGGCAGATGGCCGGCAAGGGTCAGCACCTGTCCGCCGTCCGATACGCTCATCAGGCGCGCCCGCCCATCGCTCCGCCGTGGGCGCGGTTCTCCTCGCGCGCGATGCGGGTCTCGATTTCCAGGATGTCGTCTTCCTCGATGGTATCGTATTCCTCGTGGATACGCACCACCAGCGCCAGCGCCAGCGAGGTGGTGGCAATGCCCACCACGATCGCGGTCAGGATCAGCACATGCGGCAGCGGGTTGGAATAGGTCACTTCCGGGTCGATCTCCATGTCGGTGGGGAAGATCGGCACGGTGCCGCCGGAAACCTTGCCGATCGAGATGTAGAACATGAACACCGCCGTCTGGAAGATGTTCAACCCGACGATCTTTTTCACCAGATTGCCGCGGGCGATGACGATATAGAGCCCGGTCATCATCATCACCGTGAACAGCCAGTAGTTCATGTGGCCGAGTATGTAGCTCCAGTCCATCACCATTCCTCGTCGCTGATGCGCGGCGGGCGCCCCGCGAAAGCGTAATAGACCGAGATCATCACCCCGGCGACGGTGATGCCCACCCCGCCCTCCACCAGCAGGATCCCCGCCTCCTGCCCCTTTTCGGGCATACCCGGATTCAGCGCGTTGTAATCGAGATAGGCGTAACCGCTCAGCAGGCTGACGACCCCGGTGCCGGCATAGACGAGCACCCCGAGCGCCATCATCCGGTGAACCACCCGGCGCGGCAGCACCTCCTGCGCCGCCTCCAGCCCGTAAACAAGCCCGTAGAGCACGAAGGCCACGGCCAGGATCACTCCGGCCTGAAACCCGCCGCCCGGCGAATAGTCGCCGTGGAACTGCACGTAGAAGGCAAACAGCATGATCGCGCCGGCCAGAAGCTTGGTGCTCACGCGCAGGATCAGATGGTGACGCATCAGCCCTCCTCCCCGTCCGGCCCGTCCGGGCGCCCCCGCCGGCGCCGGGCGCGCAGCCCGCCGAGCAGCAGCAGGACACCCACCCCTGCGGTGAACACCACGCCGACCTCGCCCAGCGTGTCATAGCCCCGGTAGCTGGCGAGGACCGCGGTCACGATGTTGGGAATCCCTATCTCGTGCGGGCTGCGGGCGATGTATTCGGCGGCAACGCCCGTCTGCGCCGGGCTGTCGGGCGCGCCGAAATCGGGCATGTCCAGCGTGCCGTAGATGATCGCCGCCCCGGTCACCAGAACCACGACCAGCGGCAACCACGGCCGGTGGCTCGGGATCTTCTCCCGCCGCGAGGTCAGCGCCAGCGTGCCGAGCATGAGCACGGTGGAAATCCCCGCCCCAACCGCGGCTTCGGTAAAGGCCACATCGGCGGCATCCAGCGTCACCAGCAGCAGCGCCGAAAGCAGCGAGAACGCCCCCGCGAGCATCACCACCCCGAACAGGTGGCGCAGCCGGACCGCCACCAGCGCGGTGACGACCAGCATGGAAAACAGGGCGATGTTGATGCCGGTCTCGATCATGCGCCGGTCTTTCCCCGGACGCCTTGCGCCTCTTCGTCCAGCAGCGGCTCGGGCTCGGCCCCCACAAGCCCTTCCGCCTCCTTCGGGCGCCATCCGGTCATCAGCGCGGCATTGGCCACGGCATGGGTCGCCGCCGGGCCGGTGATGAACAGGAAGACGCCGATGATGATCAGCTTGACCGTGACCAGCGTCAGCCCCGACTGCAGGCACATGCCCGCGATCAGCAGGATCATCCCGGCGCTTTCGGTAACCGAGGCCCCATGCAGGCGGGCCCAGAAATCCGGCAGGCGCCAGATGCCCAGCGCCCCGACGAACACGAATCCGGATCCGGCCAGGATCAGCGCCCAGCTCAGCAGTTCGAGCAGAACGGCAAACGGGCTCATCGGTGCATCTCCCGGCTGGCCGAGACATCCCCGATGGCGCGATAGCGGAAGAACTTCAGGATCGCGATGGTCCCGACGAAATTGATCAGCGCGTAAAGCAGCGCGATGTCGAGAAAATCCGCCCGCCCGGCCAGAAAGCTGAGAACGCCGATGAACAGCACCGTGATCGTGCCGAAGGAATTGACCGCCAGCACCCGGTCATAGAGCGTCGGGCCGGCATAGAGCCGGGCCAGCACCAGCACCATCGCCGCCAGCAGCGCGACCGCCGCCACGATGAACATCAACCGCCCCCCCCGCTCTCGACCGCCGCAACCCGGCGGTCCATCTCGGCCAGCGCCGCGGCATCTCCCTCGCTGTAGTCCAGGGCATGCACGAGAAACCCCCCGCGCTCGGTCTCCACGGTGATCGTCCCCGGAGTCAGCGTGATCGAATTGGCGAAGATCACCTGGCCGAGGTCGCTCTTCTGGCTGAAGGGCGTCCGGAACAGATGCTGGCGAAGCGGCATGTCGCGCGCCAGGATGATCCGGGTAACCGCCCAGTTCGCACGCGCAATCTCCCCCATCAGCCACAGAAGATAGCGCCCCATCCCGAGGGGTGACAGGCGCAGCTCCAGCCGGTCGCCATCCTGCCGGTCCATGCGGCCGGTCAGCCAGGCGACCGCCAGAACGGAAACCAGCCCCAGCCCGATCAGCAGGGGCTTGAACAGGCCCGACATCAGCAGCCACAGCGCAAACAGGCTGGCCAGTGCCAAGACTTTGCGCAAATCCTCCCCCTGCTCCCCGTCCCGTCCGCGGCCCGCGGCCGCCGTCGCTTCACTGCCCGTTAGGGTTTTTCCCCCAGGCTCGTGCAATCGTCACCGTCGCTGCTCCTGTTGCCCGAACTCGCCGCCAAGGGCAAGATGCAACGTCGCACGACGGCACGCGGCCACCCGCAGCAAGGCCGGCCGCGCCCGGTAGATGGGGGCTGCCCGCCGGTTTTTCAACGACGGCCGGCCGGGCATTGCATTCGGGCCGCAATGCGCCCAATCTCGGGGCAAACCCGGCCGCCCCGCCGTGCCACGGCTGCCCACGGCGCGGCGACCGAAGGCAGGGCGTCGCAGGCGCCGGAACGAGGCTGGAACCCGGGGCGTGAACATGATCGAGTTTCACAATGTCTCCAAGTCCTTCTGGACGGGCCGGCAGCGCAAGGTCATCCTTGACCGGGCCTCCTTCCGGGTCGAGCTCGGCAACTCGCTGGGCATCCTGGCCCCGAACGGAACCGGCAAGACCACGATCATCAACATGATGGCCGGGCTGGAAAAGCCCGACGAAGGCACCATCCGCAAGACCTGCCGGGTATCCTTTCCGCTCGGCTTCATGGGCGGGCTGGTGGGCAAGCATTCCGGGCGCGAGAACGCCCGCTTCATCGCCCGCCTCTACGGAATCGACCCGGACTACATGGAAGCCTTCACCCGCTGGCTGAGCGGGATCGCCGAATACTACGACATGCCGGTGGGCACCTACAGCGCTGGCATGCGCGCGCGTTTCAGCCTATCATTGCTGCTGGCGCTGGAATTCGACATCTACCTGATCGACGAAGGCATGCCCGGCACGACTGACAAGGAGTTCAACCGCAAGGCCGGGTCGGTGCTGCGCGAGCGGCTGCAGAACGCCACCGTTGTCATCGTGTCGCACCAGGCCTCGACGCTGGAAAAGTTCTGCCGCTCGGCAGCGGTGGTGCGCGACGGGAAGTTCCTGCAGTTCGACACACTCGAGGAGGCCAAGGCCGTCTATGACTACCAGACCTAAGGGCAGGAAATACCGGATCCGGCCCGGAGCCTCGCTGGCAGGCCCGTCGGGCGGGCCCGACGGCGCGCCGGATCCCGATGCCCCCGGGGCCTCCCCCGGGACGGAGGCCGCCGGCGCGGCCACCGCGGCCGGCGACCGGAACCGCCCGGATGGCGGCGGCGCGCCCGGCACCCCGGACGACATGCCCTTCGCGCAGGAGGAAGACGGCTTCGGCGCCGCCGCCTTTCCGACCGCCGCCCCCGGAAGCGATGCCAACCGGAAGGCGATCGAGGCGGAATGGGACGCCATCCGGAAGGAGGGGCTCACAGCCCGCCAGCTGCGCATGGCCCGCCGGGTGGCGCAGAAGCACAAGCTGAACCCGCAGAACGATCTTGACGCCGTTCGCCTGCTGCGCCAGCGCGGGATCAACCCGTTCAAGCGCTCCACCATGATGGAGCTGGTGGTTCCCGTGGGGCAGGAAGGCGGCGGCAGGAACCTGCCCAGCCGGGTCGAGAAGAAGGAACGGCTGCCGGGAACGGAAGTCCTGGCAGACGAGCAGCGCGCCCGCGAGATCCGCCGCATCCAGCAGGATATCGCCCGCCGGCGGCGGCGCAAGATCGCGATGCTGTTTGCCCGGCTCGCGGTCTTCGTGTTCCTGCCCACCTTCCTGGTCGGGCTGTATTACTACAACTACGCGACCCCGCTTTACGCCACCCGTTCGGAATTCGTGATCCAGAAGGCCGACAGTGGAGGAGGCGGAGGCTCCCTGAGCGGGCTCTTTTCCGGCACCGGCTTCGCCAATTCCCAGGACTCGATCACGGTGCAGAGCTATCTGCAATCGCGCGAGGCGATGCTCCGGCTGGATCGGGACATCGGCTTCAAGGCGCATTTCAGCCAGGAGTTCATCGACCCGCTGCGCCGGCTCGAACCGGACAGCAGCAACGAGGAAGCCTACCGGCTCTACAAGAAGATGGTGAAGATCGGCTACGACCCGACCGAGGGGCTGATCCGGATGGAAGTGATCGCGGCCGACCCGGAAACCAGCGTCGCCTTCAGCAAGGCGCTGATCACCTATGCCGAGGAACAGGTGGACAATCTGACCCAGCGGCTGCGCGAGGATCAGATGCGCGGCTCGCTGGAAAGCTACCGCGAAGCCGAGGAAAAGATGATCGCCGCCCAGCAGCGGGTGCTCGAACTGCAGGAACGGCTGGGCGTCATCGACCCGGCCTCGGAAACCGCAACCCTGATGGGGCAGATCGCCACCTTCGAGACCCAGCTGCAGGAGAAGCGCCTGCAGCTGCAGCAGCTGCTGGACAACGCCCGCCCCAACCAGGCCCGGGTGGACGGCGTGCGCGGCGATATCAAGCGCCTCGAACAGCTGATCGCGGAGCTGCGCGCCCAGCTGACCGAAAGCGGGAACGAAACTGCCTCCCTGGCCCGGATAAGCGCCGAGCTGAAGATGGCCCAGATCGATCTGGAAACCCGCCAGGCCCTGATGCAGCAGGCGCTGCAGCAGCTGGAAACCGCCCGTATCGAGGCCAATCGCCAGGTCCGCTACCTGTCGCTCGGCGTCAGCCCGACCGCGCCGGACGAGGCAACATATCCACGCCGGTTCGAAAATACCGTTGTCGCCTTCCTCGCCTTCTGCGGCATCTACCTGATGGCCTCGCTGACGGCCTCGGTCCTGCGCGAACAGGTTTCGGCCTGAACGGCGGCACGGGATCCAGGGGCACGGGATCCAGGGGCACGGGATCCAGGGGCACGGGATCCAGGGGCACGGGATCCAGGGGCACGGGGCGACGCCGGCGGGAGCCTCCCTCCGGCAGAAGCGCGGCAACCGTCGCTGCTGCGCCGTCGGCCTGCGCATTGCCGCGCCGGAAGAACAGCCCGGAACCGACCGGAATGCCGGCGCCGGCGCTGCCCGAGCCACCCGCACCCCGGGACGTGTCGCGCCGGATCGCACCTGCTTCACCCGGGTCGCGCAAACGACCCGCCCATGCGCCCGCCGCCGCAAGGGCGGGCGCATGCGCGCCCACCCGGGCAGTCGCCCGCCCTATGTTGCGCAGCGCGCCGAATCCGATGCCGAATCCGGTCATGTGCAACAGGCTCTAGCTTCGCCCCCTGCCGCGCCGGCCGGACGCCGGGAACCGCCGCCGCAGCTCTGCCATCGCCGTCCCGCTCTGCCCGGGCGTGCCCATCAGCCCGGCCTGAAGCCGCGCCTCCAGCGCCAGGGTTGCGCTCGCCTCGCCGCACCAGCCCTCCTCCACCAGCTTCTTGGCGGCGGCCAGAGCGGCGGGCGATCTTTCCATCAGCCGGTCGGCCATCGCGCGCGCGGCGGTCATCGGAGTGTCGGCAATACGGGTGATCAGGCCCAGCTCCAGCGCCTCGGGCGCCTCCAGCACGCGCGCACTCATGATCAGCTCTTTCGCCTGATCGGCGCGCAGCAGCTTCGGCAGGCTGCGGGTGATGCCCATGTCGGGCACCAGCCCCCACTTCGCCTCCATCACCGAAAACCGCGCATCCGGCGCGGCGATGCGGAAATCCGCCGCCAGGGCCAGTTGCAGCCCGGCGCCGAAGGCAACCCCTTCGATCGCCGCGATCACCGGCACGCCGAGCGCCTGCCAGCCCACCACCGGCTGCTGGAAGCGGTTGGCGGGGCGGCCTTCGGGCGGGGCCAGCATCTCGGCCCGGATCTCGCCCAGCCGGGCGGCGAATTCGGCGAACATGGCGTAATCCAGCCCGGCGGAAAAACATCCCCCCGCCCCGGTCAGGATCACCGCGCGCAGCCCGTCGGCCTTGGCCAGCCCGGCGCTGGCCGCCGACAGTGCATCGAAGACCTCCAGCGTCCAGGCGTTCTTCTTTTCAGGCCGGTTCAGTGTCACGATGGCAAGGGAGTCCTCGCGGGTGATTTCAACTGCGTTGCTCAACTTGCCCTCCGTGATCGACCTCTCCGTGATCGGCGTGTCCCGCAGCCTCTGCGGCGGTCTCCAGCTGCAGCGTGATGTGGGTCAGCCCGAAACGCTGTGCCAGCATTTCCTCAAGACGCGCGCGCAGCCCGCGCCCTGCCCCCGGCGCGTGCACCACATGCGCCTCAAGCGAACTGGCCCGTTCGGAAAGCTGCCACAGGTGCAGATGGTGCACGTCCTCCACCCCTTCGGCCGCCAGCAGCGCGGCGCGCACCTCCGCGACGTCCAGCCCCGGCGGCGTGCCGAGCATGAGCATCCGCACCACCGGCAGGATTTCCACCGCCCCGTGCCACAGGATGTAGGCAGAGATCAGCAGCGTCACGATCGGGTCCACCACCCACCAGCCGAAGAGCAGGATCAGGGTGCCGGCGACGATCACCGCCACCGAGCCCAGGGCATCGGCCAGGTTGTGCAGGAAGGCGGCGCGGATGTTCACGCTTTCGCGCGACAGCCGCCAGGTCAGCCAGGCGGTGGCCAGGTCGATCGCCAGTGCGAAACCGGCCACGACAACGACGATCCAGCCTTCCACCGGCTGCGGCTCGAAGAACCGCAGGACGCCTTCCCAGGCGAGGTAGAGCGCGATCACGATCAGGGTGACATAGTTGACCAGTGCTGCCACGATCTCGATTCGGGCATAGCCGAATGTCATTGCACCATCGGCCGGTCGGCGGGCGATGCGCCGGGCGGCAAACGCGATGATCAGCGAAATCGCGTCGGACAGGTTGTGCACCGCATCGGCGATCATCGCCAGGCTGCCGGCCACCAGCCCGGCGACGATCTGCACGACCGTCAGTGCCAGATTGACCAGAACCGCCCATCCGAGCCGGCGGTCGCCCTGCCCGTGCGCATGGCCGTGCCCCCCGCCCATCAGTGAGCCTCGGCCCAGGTGCGTCCGCACCCGGCATCGACGCTGAGCGGCACCGAGATCTGAACCGCCGGCAGCGCCGCGCCCTCCATCACCGCGCGCGCCCGCGCCACGAGGTCGTCGGCGGCACCCTCGTCCACCTCGAAGATCAGCTCGTCATGCACGCTCAGCAGCATCTTCGCCGGCAGATCGGCAATGGCCTCGGGCATCCTCACCATGGCGCGGCGGATCACGTCGGCCGCACTGCCCTGGATCGGCGCGTTGATCGCGGCGCGCCGGGCAAAGCCGGCGCGTGGCCCGCGCGCGTTGATCTGCGGGGTGTGGATGCGCCGGCCGAAGAGCGTCTGGACGTATTCGTGTTCCCTGGCGAAGGCGATCGTGTCGTCCATGTAGGTGCGGATGCCGGGGAAGCGTTCGAAATAGCGGTCGATGAATTCCTGCGCCTCCTTGCGCGGAATGCGCAGGTTTCGGGCAAGCCCGTAGCCGGAAATGCCGTAGATCACCCCGAAGTTGATCGCCTTGGCCTTGCGCCGGATCTCGGGCGTCATCTGATCCAGCGGCACGTCGAACATTTCCGAGGCCGTCATCGCGTGGATGTCGAGCCCCTTCCGGAACGCCTCCTTCAGCGCGTCGATGCCGGCGACATGGGCGAGGATGCGCAGCTCGATCTGCGAATAGTCGAGCGAGACCAGGAGCTTGCCCTCATCGGCCACGAAGGCTTCGCGGATGCGCCGCCCTTCCTCGGTGCGCACCGGGATGTTCTGCAGGTTCGGGTCGGTCGAGGCCAGCCGCCCGGTGCTGGCCCCGGCGATCACGTAAGAGGTATGCACGCGGCCGGTTGCGGGGTTGATATGCTCCTGAAGCGCATCGGTATAGGTGGACTTCAGCTTGGCCAGCTGCCGCCAGTCGAGCACGCGCGCCGCCAGTTCCGCCCCCGGCCCGCCCTCGGCGGCGATGTCTTCGAGCACGTCTGCGCCGGTGGCATAGGCGCCGGTCTTGCCCTTCCTGCCCCCCGCGACGCCCAGTTCGTCATACAGGATCTCGCCCAGCTGCTTGGGCGAGGCGACGTTGAAATCGCGCCCGGCAAGGTCGTGGATCTCGGCTTCCAGGGCCGCCATCTTCCGGGCAAAGGCGTTGGACATGCGGCTGAGCGCGTCGCGGTCCACCCGGATGCCGGCCATCTCCATCTCGGCCAGCACCGGCACCAGCGGGCGTTCCTCTGTCTCGTAGATGGTGGTGGCCCTGTGGCGGTGCAGGCGGGGCCTGAAATGCTGCCAGAGCCGCAGGGTGATGTCGGCATCCTCGGCGGCGTATTTCACCGCCTCTTCCACCGGCACCCGGTCAAAGGTGATCGCCGACCTGCCGGAACCCAGAAGCGACTTGATGGGGATAGGCGTGTGCTCGAGGTAGCGCTCGGAAAGCGCTTCCATCCCGTGGTTGTGCAGCCCGGCATGCATGGCGTAGCTCATCAGCATGGTGTCGTCGACCGGGGCCAGACGGATCCCGTTGCGGGCGAAGATCTTGGCGTCGTATTTCACGTTCTGCCCGATCTTCAGCACCGCCGGGTCTTCCAGCAGCGGGCGCAGCATGGCCAGCGCTTCGGTGGCGTCCATCTGCCCCCCGGCCAGCTCGTCCGAACCGAACAGGTCGTCGGTGGCCGAGGCCCGGTGCCCCAGCGGGACGTAGCAGGCCTGCCCCGGCTCCACGCACAGCGAAACCCCCACGAGGTCGGCGCGCATCTCGTCCAGCGACGTGGTTTCGGTGTCCACCGCCACCCAGCCGCGCGCCCGCGCCCGCTCGATCCACGCCCGCAGCGCGGCGGCGTCGCGCACCCATTCGTAGGCATCGGCGTCAAAGGCGGGCTGTTTTTCCGGCGCCGCACCACCGGCGCCTTCATGTTCGGGCTCGGGGAGCACCGGAGGCTCCACCCCCAGCTTTTCGGCGATGCGCCTGGAAAGGGTGCGGAACTCCATTTCCGCCAGGAAGGGCAACAACCTGTCCGGTTCCGGCTCCTTCACCTCGAGATCGCATAGCGAGACATCCAGTTCCATGTTGCAATCCAGCCGCACGAGGTCGCGCGACAGGCGGATCAGATCGGCGTTGTCGATCAGCGTCTGCCGGCGCCTGGGCTGCCGGATCTCCTCCGCATGGGCCAGAAGGTTCTCCAGATCGCCGAATTCGTTGATCAGCAGCGCCGCGGTTTTCACCCCGATGCCGGGCGCGCCGGGGATGTTGTCCACGCTGTCGCCGGCCAGCGCCTGCACGTCCACCACCTTTTCCGGCGGAACGCCGAAGCGGGCCTGAACCGCCTCGCGGTCGATACGGGTGGCCTTCATCGGGTCGAGCATCTCGACACCCTCGCCCACCAGCTGCATCAGATCCTTGTCGGACGACACGATGGTGACGCGCCCGCCCCTGTCGCGCGCCCGGCAGGCCAGGGTGGCGATGATGTCGTCGGCCTCGAAGCCCTCGACCTCGATCGCCGGAACGCTGAAGGCCCGCGTCGCCTCGCGCACCAGCGGGAACTGCGGCACGAGGTCTTCGGGCGGCGGCGGGCGGTTGGCCTTGTACTTGTCGTAGAGATCGTTGCGGAAGGTCCTGCCGGAATGGTCGAAGATCACCGCCGCATGGGTGGGTGCGTCGGGGCCGGCGTTATCCTCGATCACCTTGAACAGCATGTTGCAGAACCCCGCCACCGCGCCCACCGGCAGCCCGTCTGACCTGCGCGTGAGCGGCGGCAGCGCGTGATAGGCGCGGAAGATGAAACCCGAACCGTCGATCAGATGCAGGTGGTGGCCCTTGCCGAAACCCATTGTCCCGCCCTATCCTTGCCCTTGCCGATCTGCCGCAGGCCTTCTGCCATGCGCCCGCCGATTTCTCCAGCCATGCTTTCGGTCGTCCTGCTCGCCGGCAGCCGGCGCGCCGGCTCCGGCGCGGGTCTCCGAGAACTGCACACCACCGACGGGCAGGACAGCTGCGCGCCGATCCTCGCCTGCATCGGTTCCGGGGGCAAATGGTTTCACGGCCGCGGCGCGGGCCGGCTCGTCGGCGCCACCAGCGACGGCGAGGAATGCACCGGCGTCTGGGCCTCGCGCAACATGCTCGGGCTGGGGCAGGCGCTGGTGGAATGCTCGGACGGGATGACGGCAACGGTGCTCTACACCCGTCAGGATGCATATGCCGGCACCGCCATCGGCCGCAGCTTCGGCAATACCGGCCAGTTCGTGAAGGCCTGGTCGGGGCTGAACGTGCTCGACTACCTGCACAACCCCGACGGCGACAGCCCCGAAGCGCACCTCCCCTGCGGGTCCGGCATCCAGATCAGCCAGCCTCCGCCGTGCCGGAGGAATCCCGGTGAACATATTTCTTGTCGCAGTAGCCGCATTCGACCCAGCCGGTCTCGCGCGGGATCTGCAGCCAGACGCGCGGGTGGCCGAGCGCCCCCCCGCCGCCGTCACAGGCGATGCGCCAGCTGTCCACGATCTCGGTTTCCGGGGCCTCGACGCTCATGGCATCCTCTCGTCCTGTCCTGGCGCGGCGATGATAGCAGGCCCGGTGGCGGCCGCAACCGCCAGGCACGCCTCAGCCTGCCGCCGGCAGCATCCGCCCCAGAACCCGGCCGCCGATCACATGCACATGCAGATGCGGCACCTCCTGCACCCCATGTCGCCCGGCATTGGCGATCAGCCGGTAACCCTCGCCCCGGTCGGCGGCAACGCCCTCGATGCGGCAGACCTCGCCGACGGCGCGGATGAAATCGACGATCTCGGCCTCCGTCGCCTCGGCCGCGAAATGATCGAAGTTCACGTATCTTCCCTTCGGGATCACCAGCACATGGGTCGGCGCCTGGGCGTTGATGTCGCGAAAGGCCAGCGAATGGGCGGTTTCCAGAACCGTGTCGTTCGGGATCTCTCCGCGCAGGATCTTCGCGAAAACGTTCTGATCGTCATAGGTATAGGCCATTGGGAGTCCTCAGTCTGCAAACAGGTAATCCTTGGATGCGATCTCTCGCGCCGTGTCGAGCGGCAGGCCGAAGAACGCGCTCAGCGGGGCGGCATTCTCCTCCGGGCTGGCCCATTCGCGCATCCGGTAGTAGTGGGGGAACTTCTCGTCCTTGATCCGGTCGGCCTCGTGGAGCACATCCGCCCGGATCGCGGGCAGGAGGCGGGCGATGGTCTCGGAGCTGGCCCGCTCGCCCAGCAAACCGACCCTCCGGGCATGTCCGATCAGGTATTCGTCGGAGAACCGGCACTCGATCTGCAGAAGCTTGGTGCGGGAGCGGTCGGTATAGAAATCGCGCAGGAGATCCATGTTGTTCGGATCCAGGCAGAAGATCAGCCGGTCGGTTTCGTAATAGTCGAACAGCATCCGGACCAGGGCCCGACGGTGCCGGGTGCGCTTGGCCAGCGTCTTCTGGATGCCCCCCAGATCCGGCAGGCGGGTCTCTTCCTCGTCGAACAGATACTCGATGCTCGGCACGTTCGAGATCTGCCGCAGCTCGCTCAGCAGCCGCTTGGCGACATGCCACTTCTTGCAGGCCACGATCATCAGCTCGCGCTCGCGCCCGAGCGTGCTCTCGGTTTCCCAGAAGCGCGGAGCGAAACGCCGCCCCTCGCGGCCGCGCCCGGTCAGGAACCTGTAGAGGCTGCGCCCCTCGTTGGTGATCACGAAGCGCGCGCCCTTCTCGGCCCAGAGCTCGCCGAGCCGGGCCTTGAGCTCGGTCGCCTCGGGCGAGATCTTCCGCGCGAACAGGAAATCCTGCCCGAGCAGCAGGTCGTAGTGGTCGTTGTAGAAGGTCACCGGCATACCGTAGTCGGAGAACATCAGGAAGGTAAGCGGGCGGGAGCGGATCTCGACTCCGGGCACCAGGTGGCGCACCAGCGTCTGGAAGAAGGTCTCGTCCGGGATCCAGGTCGTGCGGAAGAACCGGAGCACATCCGGCCGCTGCCGGCAGAAGTCGAGGACCGATTCGATCGTGCGCCGGCGCAGGCACCACCACTGGCTGCCGATCATGATCTGCAGATCCTCGGGAATCCGGCGCTTCAGCCCCAGCCTGCGCTGCAGGTTGAAGCTGGCATAGAACAGGCGCCTGTGCCGGCGTTCGTTGAAGAAGTGCCGGTAGATCAGCCGCTCTTCCCTGAGGCCGGTCTTGATCCAGTCGCTTTCGAAGAAATCGAAGCTTTCGATGTAGTCGGCGTCGTCCCGTTCGAGGAATTCATGTGCATACTCGGCCGACTTGATCGCCATGCAGTCGCCGCTGATCATGTAGAAATGGGTCGCCTCGGGAAAGGCCGCCTCGGCCGCCTTCAGCGCCTCGAGCGTCGCCGCCACCAGCGACCACTCTCCCCAGCCGCATTTCAGGCGCCGCTTGGCGAAAACGACGCTGGGGGTGTCGGCCAGCGCGGTGCGGATCAGGGCATAGTCGTCGGCGGGGGCATTGGCATCGAAATGAATCGCCATGCAGGCTCCGGCCGCCGTCAGCCGCCGCGCCTGGTCGATGACCGCAGCCGGATCCTTGTGACAGAGCAGAATGAAGGCGATCCTGGCCATCTGGGAAGCCGATTTACTCCGGTTTCAAGATTGTCTGCATAGATAGCGTGAACAACCATTGAAAAAACAGGGGCTCTTTGTTCTTCTGGTGCCGGTGCGCGAGTTTCCGGCGCACCGCAAGCAAGGGTCGAATGCGATCATGGGATTCCCCGGCACCTGGATGACGGAAAGCGAAAGCACGGTCTACCGTGTCGTGCCGAAATGCGCCTGTTCGACCATCGGGCAGATCCTCTACTATTCCGATCACGGGAAGTTCTTCGACGGCGACATCCACGATGCCACCTCTGGTCTGCACAAGTGGTCGATCGAGGAAAGCCGCCCCGTGATCGAACGCAACGTGCGGGCGCGCGCGAGCTATGCCTTCACCTGCGTGCGCAACCCCTACAGCCGGATCCTGAGCTCGTTCTTCGACAAGATCTGCGGCATCCAGCGCAATGGCAGGCGCTATCGCGGAAATCTCGTGCCGCTGGTGATCCAGAAATACGGCATCGAGGTGGGCGGCGAGGACGGCAAGCAGGAATTCGACCAGATCGCCAGCTTCCGCCGCTTCCTGCTGTTCGTCCGCGACACGATCCGCTGGCGCAAGCCGATGGAGCCCGACATCCACTGGTCGGCGATGTCGGGCCATGTGGCAACCTTCATCGTCAACGGCGGGCGCTATGACAGGATCATACGCACCGAGCATTTCAACGAAGGCATGCGGGAAGTGCTGGAGCGGATCGAAACTCCGGTGCAGGTGGATCTGGAAAAGATCCCGCGGTTCAACGAAAGCGCGGTTCACGGGCCGAAGCGGCTGCACCCGGTCGAGGACTATTTCGACGATCTCTCGATGCATCTGATGCGCGAGATCTACCGCCTCGACTTCGAGCTGTTCGGATATGATATCGACGATCCGTCCAGCCGGCTGCCGATCGCCGAGATCGACCTGGACGAGGTGCACGCCAGGCTGGGCGACTGAACCGCCGGAACGCAGGGGGAGCGTTCCGCCCCCCGCCCGGCCCGGCGGCCGGTTCGCCCCCGAGGGCATCCAGGGCGTTTCGCCCCAAATCGTCCCTGCTTCGCCCGGGGCGCGCAGGCGGCCCGCCCATGCCTCGCCCGGGCAGCCGCCTGCTCCCTGTCAGGCGCCGGGCCGGATCGGATCATGCGCGGCATGCTCCGGCGAGGCAACGGGCCCGCAGGTTCCGCCCGGCGGCGGGGCGTCACAGCAGCCCGTGCCGGCGGAACAGCGCCTTCAGGTCGGCCTCGGGGCGGGCGCCGATGTGGCTGATGACTTCCGAAGCCGCGACGTTGGCCATGCGGGCGCAGCTTTCCAGCCCGTGGCCGTTGGTCAGCCCCCAGAGGAAGGCGCCGGCGAACAGGTCGCCCGCGCCGGTGGCATCGGCCACCTCGGTCGGGATCGCCGGAACCTGCCAGCGGTCGGCGCCGGAAACCACCGTGGCGCCGTTTTCGCTGTCGGTGCCGACCACGATGTCCACCTCGGCCGCGGCGCGGGTCAATGCTGCCTCGAAATCGTCGGTGTCATACATCGAGGTGATCTCGGCCCGGTTGGCGAACAGCAGGTCCACGTCCTCGCGCAGCATCTTCGCGAAGGCGGCACGGTGGCGCTCGATGCAGAAGGGGTCGGAAAGGGTGAGCGCCACCTTGCCGCCGGCGCGCTTGGCGGCGGCGATGGCGCGGGCGAAGGCGGCGTGGCTGCCGGGCCCGTCGAAACGGTAGCCTTCGAGGAAGATCCACTCCGCATCGGCCATCATCGCTTCGTCGATGTCGGCGGCCTCCAGATGCTCGGAGGAACCCAGATAGGTGTTCAGCGTGCGCTCGCCGTCCGGGGTGACCAGCACGATGCAGCGCCCGGTCTCGGCGCCGTTGCCGGCCGGTGCCATGACGGTTTCATAGGTTGCCCCCTGGGCACGCAGGTCATGGGCGAAGATGCGCCCGAGCTGGTCGTCGGTGACCTTGCCCACATAGGCCACCCGCCCGCCAAGCTGCGCCGCCCCGGCGATGGTGTTGGCGGCCGAGCCACCCGAGATTTCGAGCGCCGGGCCGATCCGGTCATAAAGTGCCACCGCCCGCTCCATGTCGATCAGCTGCATGATCCCCTTCTCGATGCCCAGTTCGGCCAGGAAGGTATCGTCGCAATGGGACAGCACATCGACCAGCGCGTTGCCGATGCCGACGATCTGGTAGGTCTTGGTCATGTGGACTTTTCCTCGTAGGGGCAGAGGTCGCGGATGATGCAGGCAGCGCATTTCGGTTTGCGGGAGGTGCATATGTAACGGCCGTGCAGGATCAGCCAGTGATGGGCGTGCTGCTGGAATTCCACCGGCACGTTGTCCTCGATGGCGCGCTCGACGGCCAGCACGTCCTTTCCGGCCGCGATGCCGGTGCGGTTGCCGACCCGGAAGATATGGGTGTCCACCGCCTGCGCCGGGTGGTGGAACCAGATGTTCAGCACCACGTTGGCGGTCTTGCGCCCGACGCCGGGCAGCGCCTGCAGCGCGGCCCGCGAGGAGGGCACCTGGCCGTCGTATTCATCCACCAGGATTTTCGACATGCGGATCACGTTGCGTGCCTTCTGCCGGAACAGGCCGATGGTCCTGATGGCCTCGGTCAGCCCCGCCTCGCCGAGCTCGAGCATCTTCTGCGGCGTGTCCACGGTCTCGAAGAGCGGCCGGGTCGCCTTGTTCACCCCGGCATCGGTTGCCTGCGCCGAAAGCGCCACCGCCACCAGCAGCGTGTAGGCGTTGGTGTGGTGCAACTCGCCCTTCGGCGCAGGCTCGGACGCCTGAAAGCGCGAAAACACCTCGCGGATCGTCTGATAGTCCATCTGCCGGGCCATGGGCGCCGGTATGCCAAGAGCCGAGCGAAGGCGCAAGAAACGGATCGACTGGCTGCGGCAATCGGTTACGGTAACGCCATGAGCGACGGCCCCGACAGCGGCGCGCCTCCCGGCGCATGTTCCAGCTATCACTTCCGGGTGATCCGCCGGGCGATCGAGGTGATCGACCGGGCCGCGGCGCCGCTGAGTCTGGATGCTCTCGCGCAGGAATTGTCGATGAGCCCGGCGCATTTCCAGCGGCTGTTCTCGCAATGGGTCGGCGTCAGCCCGAAACGTTATCAGCAATACCTGATGCTGGAGCACGCGCGCGATCTGCTGCGGCGCAACTTCACGACGCTCGACACGGTGGCCGAGCTTGGCCTGTCGGGGGCGGGCCGGCTGCACGACATGTTCCTGCGCTGGGAAGCGATGAGCCCCGGAGAATTCTCCCGCAGGGGCGAGGGGCTGGACATCCGCTACGGATATTTCCCCAGCCCGTTCGGCGAGGTGGTGGCCACCGGCACCGACCGGGGGTTGTGCGGGCTCGGCTTCACGGCCGACTGGGGCCGCGCACGGGCGCTGGACGATCTGGTCGCGCGCTGGCCCCGGGCGCGGTTCACCGAGCAGCCGGACGCGCTGGAAGGCTGGGTATCGGCAGCCTTCGGCGACCCTGCCCAGCCCGGAAAAACCCGGCTGCACCTGATCGGGGCGCCGTTCCAGATCAAGGTCTGGGAAGCGCTGCTGGCGATCCCGCCCGGCCATGTGACCACCTATTCCGAGATCGCCCGGGCCATCGGCAGCCCGCGCGCCGTGCGCGCCGTGGGCACGGCGGTGGGGCGCAACCCAGTGAGCGTTCTCATCCCCTGCCACCGGGTGCTGCGCAGGTCGGGCGCTCTGGGAGGCTACCACTGGGGGGTGGCGTTCAAGCGTGCGCTGCTGGCCCGGGAGTCCGCCAGGCGCGATGCCGCCACACCGCCGGGGCAGCCCTGCCGGGATCCCGGGCCCGGCTCTGCGTGAAAACCCTTGCAGATATCCGCTGATCGCGTTCATATGGCTCTTGCGCCGAGGCGCCAGACAACGAGAATTCGAAAAGAATCCGGATTGAAGCTGGGCCAACCATTTCGAGGCACGATCATGAAAATCACCAGGATCTCCACCCTGACAGCAAGCGCCGGCCTGCTGGTGCTCACCGCCTGTACGAGCATCGAGGCCCCCACGACCGACCCGAACCTCCGCAAGAACGAAGGCATCGGGCTGGGCGCGGCGACCGGCGCGCTGTTCGGCCTGCTTGCAGGCAAGACGGAAAAGGAAAAGCGCAACTCGGCGATCGCCGGGGCGATCATCGGCGGGGCGGTCGGCGCGGCGATCGGCGCCGATCTCGACCGCCAGGCGGCCGAACTGCGCGCCAGCATGGGCGACGGGCGGATCCGAATCATCAACAACGGCGATCATCTGGTGGTGCGGATGCCGCAGGACATCCTGTTCGATTTCGACAGCACCCGGGTGAAACCCGCGCTGCACGGCGACCTGCGTGCGGTGGCGCAGAACCTGCAACGCTATCCGGACTCCACCGTGGTGGTGGTCGGCCACACCGATTCGGTGGGCGGGGCGGCCTACAATCTCGACCTGTCCTCGCGCCGGGCATCGGCGGTGGCGGCGATCCTGGTCGGCAACGGGGTTTCGCCCGGGCGCATCCGCACCGTCGGCCGGGGAGAGAACGAACCGATCGCCACCAACCTGACCCCGGAGGGCCGGGCCCGGAACCGCCGGGTGGAGATCATAATCCGCCCGACCGGCTGAGCCGGCACCGGCCCGGGCGGAGCCCGCGGCCTGCCGCCGCGCGCCCGCCGCGCTTGCACATGCGGCACCGCCACGCGGTTGTTGCAGGCAGGGGCCTTGCCTATCCTGCGACGGCAAAGCGGAGAGCGGAGAGCGGAGAGCGGAGATGCCGTTTCGGAAGATCACGCCGGAAAAGCTGCCCCAGGCGGTGGTGCGTCAGATCGAACTGCTGATCCTGCGCGGCATCCTGCGCCAGGGAGAGCGGCTTCCCGCCGAACGCGACCTGGCAGAGCGCCTGGGGGTCTCGCGCCCGTCGCTGCGCGAGGCCATCGCCGAACTGACCGACCGCGGACTTCTGACGACCCGTGCCGGGGCCGGGGTCTATGTGGCCGACGTGCTCGGCTCGGCCTTCTCCGAAGCGCTCGTGGAGCTGTTCCGCCGGCATGACGAAGCGGTGATGGACTATCTCGAGTTCCGCACCGATCTCGAGACCCTGGCCGCCGAACGGGCGGCGCGGCTGGCCAGCGATACCGACCTTGCGGTGATCGATACGGTCTTCCGCAAGATGCAGGACGCCCATGCCGCCCGCCGCCCCGGAGAAGAAGCCCGCCTGGACGCGGAATTCCACATGTCGATCATCGAGGCCAGCCACAATGTGGTGATGCTGCACATGATGCGCTCGATGTTCCAGCTCCTGCGCCAGGGGGTGTTCTACAACCGCCAGGTCATCTTTCGCCAGAAGACCACCCGCCAGACGCTTCTCGAACAGCACCGCGCCATCAACGAGGCCCTTCAGGCCCGCGCGCCGGAAGCGGCACGCCGCGCCGTGAAGGCACATCTGGGCTTCGTGAAGGAGGCCCTGGCCGACGAGCAGCGATTCGCCCGCAACGAGGAAATCGCCCGCCTGAAGCTGGAGCACGAACGGGGAACGTGAACGCCCCGGGCCGGGCCAGCCATGCACAGCCGGTGAACATTCCGGAACGCCGGAGGCTCCGCAGGAGTGCCCCGGGAGTGCCCCCGGTTTCAGGCGACCGTCCCCCACCCGCCGGGCAGCCGCGCCCCCTGCCGTCCCGGCGCCGATTGCACCCGGCCGGCTGCCGGGCGCAGCGCATCAGGCGGCCTTGCGCCGGCCGCCTCTCCGAGCGCGCCGTCGGTTGCCTCCCGGTTGCCTGCCGCGCCCCGCGCTGTCGCCGCGTCCCTCAGTCGCGGGCGCGTCTTCCGCTGCCCAGGGGGAGCCACCCGCCACCGGGATTTCCAGCTTCATCAGCTTCTGGATTGCCCGAAGCTCCGACATTTCCGCCGCCGAGCAGAAGGCAACCGCAATGCCGGCGCGCCCGGCCCGCGCGGTGCGGCCGATCCGGTGCACGTAGTTTGCAGCCACATTCGGCAGGTCGTAGTTGTAGACATGGGTGATGCCCGGAATGTCGATTCCGCGCGCGGCCACATCCGTGGCGACCACCACCTGCAACCGGCCGTCGCGAAAGGCCCGGATCGCGCGTTCGCGCTGGCTCTGGCTCTTGTTCCCGTGGATCGAACCGGCGTCGATGCCCGCCGCTGCGAGCTGCCTTTTCAGCCGTTCGGCCCCATGCCTGGTACGTGCGAACACCAGCGTCTGGCCGCCGGCCTGCGCCTGAAGCATCCTGATCAGCCTGGCCGGCTTGTCGGGCTGGGCGACGAAATGCAGCGACTGGTCGATCCTGTCGGCCACCTTGCCGGACGGCGAAACCTCGACGCGCACCGGGTCGTTCAGATAGGCCCTGGACAGTTCCGCCATTTGCTTGGGCATGGTCGCCGAAAACAGCATCGACTGACGCTCGCTCGGCAGCAGCGGCGCGATCCTGCGCAACGCGTGAATGAAGCCCAGATCGAGCATCTGATCGGCCTCGTCCAGCACCAGATAGCGCGTCTGGCCGAGCGTCAGCGCCCGCCGCTCCAGCAGGTCGATCAGCCGCCCCGGGGTGGCCACCAGGAGATCGGTGCCGCGCGCCAGCCGCCGGATCTGCCCGTTGATCCCGGCGCCGCCAACCACAAGGTCGATCCCGAGATGCGTGCCCTGGGCATAGTCGCCCAGGTTGTCGGCGATCTGCCTGGCCAGTTCGCGTGTCGGCGCAAGGATCAGCCCGCGCACGGTTCCTGCGGCCGGACTGGTGCCCGCCTTGAGCAACGCATCGATCATCGGCAGGCCGAAGGCCGCGGTCTTGCCGGTGCCGGTCTGGGCCAGCCCCATCACGTCGCGCCCGTCCATCGCGTGCGGGATCGCCCGGGCCTGAATGGGGGTCGGGGCGGCAAGCCCCAGTTCGGCGAGCTTTCTCACCAGCCTGGGGTGCAGCCCCAGCATGTCGAAATCCATCTGCGGATCATCCTTTCAAGGCGCACCTGCAGGGGCGCCGCATGTTGCGGCCATGCACCGCGGTCTGCGGGCGAAGCCGGAGAGTTGCCCGAAGCCGCTGATCCCGCGTGCCCGAATGCCCGCAAGACCGAGGTTCGTGCCGGACCCCTCGCGTGAAATCGGGAACCTTCGTTCAGCGGGCGTCGGGGCCGGACATCGGCGATGTCCGCGGCCACTGCTCACGCGGCAGGGCCCGCTGTCTGGCGCCACATGCGCCGGGCGAAGGCGAAGAGTCAAGCGGAATCTCCGGAAGCGGACTGGCAGCATCCGACCGCAGCATCCGGCCCGGGTGAGGCAGCAGGGACGGTGGGCGGGCTTTCCTTGCAGGCCCCCCTTGCCGGGGCGCTCCGACGCCAGACTCGCCCCGGCTCTGCTGCCGAAGCACTGCGGCCGGAACGGCCGGCATTCCGGAAGTCCGCACGCCCCGGACCCGCACTCCCCGGAAAGGAAAGACCCCGGCCGCAGCCACGACCGGGGCCGACGGCTTGCGTGCCGCTGGTCGGCTCGGCTGGCCGGCTCAGTGGAGCCGCTTCTCGACCGTCTCGATCGCCTCGTCCACCAGGCGGTTGCGCTCGGCCGCGCTCATCTTTGCGGCGATCACCTCGCGCGCGGCATCGACGGCCACCTGAATCGCGCTGTCGCGCACCTCGCGGAGGGCGGCCGCCTCGGCCGAGGCGATCTGCTCCTCGGCGGCAGCCAGACGGCGGGCGATCGAAGCCTTGAGATCCTCGCGCGCCTTTTCCGCCGCTTCCGCGGCTTCCGTCCTGGCGTGCTCGACGATCCGCGCGGCCTGATCGCGGACCTCGACCTGCTTGCGTTCGAAGGATGCCAGAAGGGTCTGCGCCTCTTCGCGCAGGGCCTTTGCCTCGTCGAGCTCGGCCCGGATGCTCTCGGCCCGCTTGTCGAGCAGCCCGCCGACGAGCGAGGGAATGCGGAAATAGAGCAGGATCCCCACGAACAGCAGGAAACCGACCAGAACCACGAATTCCGTATTCCGCAGCGAGAGGAACTTCTCCCCTCCTCCGGCGAAGGCCGGGCTGACGCTCACGAGCAGGATGAAAGCCGGAAGTTTCCTCATTGCCCTATCCTTTCAGCCGTTCGCTGACGGCGCGCCCGATCGTCCGCCCGTCGGCCTTGACGCCGAAGGCCGCGACGATCTCCTTTGCGGTGGCGGTGGCCACCTCCTTCACCGCATCCATCGCGCCCTTGCGGATTTCGGCGATCTTCGCCTCGCTCTCCGCGCTTCTGGCCGCGATCTCGGCATCGGCCCGGGCGATGGCCTCGTCGAGCTCGGCCTGGATCCGGGCCTTGTTTTCGGCCACCACCTTCTGCGCCTCGGCGCGCGCCTCGGCCAGCGCCCGGTTGTAGGCCTCCTCGGCCTCGGCCGCCTTCCGCTTCAGCTCCTCCGCCATTGCCAGATCGCCGGTTATCGTGTCCTGGCGCTCGGCCAGAACGGAGGCGATGCGCGGCAGCGCAAGGCGGTTGAGGATGAAGTAGATCACCACCAGGGTGACCAGAAGCCAGAAGATCTGGTTCGGGTAGGTCGCGAAATCCAGCTGCGGCATGCCCGCCTCCTGGGCAGCCTTGCCGCCGTATCCGGCGAGGGCATCGCCGGCCTGGCCGGAGATTTCGGTCGTGGGTTTGGCCATGCGCTCCTCCTGCAACCCGATCCGGAACCCCGTTCGCCGGGCCGCCCCCGCGGGGCGCACCCGGCCTCAAGGATGTTTCCCGGATCTCAGACGGCGAACATCAGCAGAAGCGCAACCAGGAACGAGAAGATCCCGAAGGCTTCCGCAAACGCGATACCGATGAACAGCATCGCGGTCTGGCCCCCGGCGGCCGAGGGGTTGCGCAGGGCGCCGGACAGGAAGTTGCCCACGATGTTGCCCACGCCGACGGCAGCCCCGCCCATGCCCATGCAAGCCAGGCCCGCGCCGATGTATGCGCCCATTTGTACGATATCGCCTTCCATTGTCGAATTCTCCTTGAGGTTGGAATTGGCAGGATTTCGGGATCCTTCCCCTAGTGTGCCGGATGCAGCGCATCCTTCAGATACACGCAGGTCAGGATGGTGAAGACATAGGCCTGGATGAAGGCCACCAGCACATCCATGGCGAAGATCGCCACGATGCCGACAAGCGACAGGGGCGTGATCAGGGCGATGCCGCCAAAGGTGGCGAAGACCTTGATCACCGCATGTCCGGCCATCACGTTGCCGGCCAGACGGATCGAGTGGCTGACCGGGCGCACGAAGTAGGAAATGACCTCGATCACCGCCAGCACCGGGCGCAGCGCCGCCGGCGCCGAAGAGACCCAGAACAGCTTCAGGAAGCCGATTCCGTGCTTGAAGAAGCCGATCAGCGTCACCGAGACGAACACCATCAGCGCCATCACCACGGTGACGGCGATATGCGAGGTGACGGAAAAGCTCATCGGGATCAGGCCGAGGAAGTTCGCGGTAACGATGAACATGAACAGCGTCATGATGTAGGGGAAGTATTTCAGCCCCTCCTTGCCCGCCACGTCTTCCACCATCTTGTGGACGAACCCGTAGGCCAGCTCGCCGATCGACTGGGTGCGGCTGGGCACGATCGCACGCCGGCGGGTGCCGACCACCAGCAGCAGCGTGATCGTCAGGATCGCCAGCCCCATCCAGAGGGTCGCGTTGGTGGGCGTGTACCAGTGGATCTCGCCCTGGCCGAACAGCGGCTCGAGGGCGAACTGCTTCATCGGGTAGAACTCCAGGGCTTCCGGTTGCGCGTCTGCCGCCACGTCTATTCCCCCTCGCCTTCGTCTCCTGCGGCCGGCGGGACCGCGGTGTCATCCTCTTCCTGCCGGAGCTCCTCGGCGGTGCGAAGCATGGTTCTCACCCCGGCCGCGAAACCCAGCAGCGTGAACGGCACGAGAAACCAGGGGCTCGTGCCGAACAGCACATCCAGCCCGTATCCCATGCCGGCGCCGATCGCGATTCCCACGACCAGCTCGACGACCATCCTCCAGGCCTGGCCGGCCTGGCCGAGGCTCTTGCCGGCCTGCCCCCCGGAATCCGGGGAACGGGCCTGCCTGGCCCGTGCCAGCCGCGCCTCCAGGTCCGCCAGGCGGGCGCTGTCTTCCGGGCCTTCCGGGTGTTCCCTGCCCGGGTTCCCCCTGCCGGTCGGATCAGCCATGTCCGGCCCCCTGTGAACGGTCGGCCGGACACTAGGAACCGTCCGAACCGGAGTCAAGCGCTGACTCGCCCCCGCGGAAAGCAGACAACGTATTGATTTCAAACAATATCATTCCAGGGCGCGAATTTCCGCGCCGGACAGGATGCCGCGCCGCGCTCCGGGGCAAGTTCAACCTGCCGGTTGACGATCCGGGAGCGACAGGCTTTATCCGCACCATGCGCAGCCGCCTTGATGCCGTCTTTTCCGCCCTGTCGGACCCGACCCGCCGGAAAATCCTGTCCATGTTGCTGGAGGACGACATGGCGGTGACCGACGTGGCCGAACCCTTCGAGATGTCGCTGGCGGCGATCTCCAAGCATCTCGGCATCCTGGCCCGGGCCGGGCTGATCAGCCAGGAAAGACGCGGCCGGGTAAGATGGTGCCGGCTGGAACCCGACGCCCTGCGCGAGGCCAGCGTCTGGATGCAGGGCTTCGGACAGTTCGAACCGGTGGATCTTGACGCCTTCGAAGCCTTCGTGAACCGCGAACTGGGGTCGGAATAGGCCGCCTCAGCCGCCTCGTTCGTCTTTCAGCAGCAGCCGGAGCGCCAGCACCGTCAGCCCCACCCCGACCAGGACCAGCGGGCGCGGGGCCCCGTGGCCCAGGGCGATCTCCCACAGGATCACCCAGCTCGGAGTCAGATAGGTATAGGCCATCACCTTCGAGGCCGGCAGGCGCAGGGTGGCGAACTGCAACAGCACGAAGGTCATCGCGCTGGCGGCCAGAGAGGTATAGGCGATGGTGATCCAGACGATCGGCGGCAGCGCCGCCCAGTCGGTGGCGCGCAGGTCGTTCCAGCCCCAGGCCAGCAGGACAAGAAACCCCGCCACCATCATCCCGAAGCTGAACACCAGCGCCGATTCGCCCCGGTTCAGAAGCCGCACCAGCGGCGTATAGAGCGCGTGAGCCACGCAGCCGATGAAGAATATCCTCTCCCCGGCACCGATGCGAAACGCCAGCAGCGCGTCCAGCTCGGCGCGAAAGATCACCCACAGCGCGCCGGCCGCCCCGACCGCCAGCGCCAGCGCCATGCGCGGCGTCAGCACCTGGCGCAGCAGCAGCCAGCCGAACAGCGCCGACATCGCCGGGGTCAGCGTGAACACCGCCGCCGAGGAAACCGGCGGCGCACTCTTCAGCCCCTCGAACATCAGCACGAAATAGACCGCGAACAGCCCGCCCATCAGCGCATAGCGCCAGGGGGCGCGCAAGGCCCGGCGCGTCAGCCCGCCGGAGGCCCAGGCGACGGCACCGATGACGCTGCCGGCGATCAGGAAACGCACCGCATTCAGCGCCGTCGGAGCGATCTCGTTGGCGGCCAGCGCTCCCAGCGAGAACGAGCCGGCGACCAGCGCCGAGAACAGCAGCATGGCCAGATGTCCCCGGGCCGCCTGGCCCGACGCCCCCGCCCGCGACGGAACTCCGGCGATGATCTTCGCAAGCGCGCGCATGGGTGCGATCATTCGCCCTTTGATCACGGCGATGCAATCGGAAAAGATTTCCGCCGACACATCCGGCAGAACCGAACAGGAGGAGACAGGATGAGCGAACAGACCAGACCCAGCGTCACCGTCACGAAGGACGGCCCCTATGTCGTGACCGGCATCGGAGAACTGGTCCTGCCAGACGGCAGCACCGGCGAGGCGAAACCCAGGATGTTCCTGTGCCGCTGCGGCCTGTCGAAGAACAAGCCCTTCTGCGACGGCTCCCATTCGCGCGAGGGCTGGACCGGCTGAAACCGGATCAGCCGCGCCCGCCCGTCAGATGTGCCGCCCGCCCGCCGGGCGGCACGCCCGCCGCGCGCCACTCCTTTTCGTGTGCCGCGCGCTCCAGGGCCAGAAGCTCCTCGAGGCTGCGCACCCGCCGCGCCCCGGGAACCCTCAGGTGATCCAGCAGCCGGTGGCTGTGGATGATCTTCACCCGCGCGTCCAGCGGCTCCCAGGCATCCAGCATGGTCAGCCGGCGCAGGTTGTATTCCGGCGGCAGCACGTAGAGGCGCAGATCCGTGCGCCAGAGCATGTCCTTCAGCACCACCTGGTCGCGCGGCTGCCCGCTGGCGTGGAACCGCGCCGCCCATTCCCCGAGAAAGGCGCGCACCGCGCCGGTCATCCGGTAGAACACCACGCCGGCGTTGAGCTGCGGAAAGGGATAGGGAGTCTGCTCGTCCAGCCCCGCGCGGATCAGCGCCGAGGCCCGGCGCACGTCATGCGCCAGCGCCAGGTCGAAACGCTCCAGCAGGTCGAAGCCGTCGCTCGGATCGCCCACCACCAGCGTGTCGCAATCCAGATAGAGCGTGCGCTCGAAACGGCTGCGCGCCATGCATTCCAGCTTGGCACGGGCGTGGACGCGCTCGACCGGGTGCACCCGGTCGAACAGCCCCGTCGCCACCGGCTGATCGGTGAACAGATCCACCGCCAGATGCGGCGCCACGGCGCGCAGGCTTTCCGCCGAGGCCCGTGCCAGCTCCAGATAATCGGCCCCGGTGGCCACATAGATCACCCCTTCGCGCATTCTCTTACCTTAGCCGCCAGCACCGCCGGGCGGAATACTCCTCGTCATCGCCCCTCGTCGCCGATCCTCCTTGCCGCCGCCGAGCGCGCAGTCGCCCCACCGTTCCGCTCCCTGACCCGCCCCTTGACTCGCCCCCCGCCCCTTGACTCGCCCCCCGCCCCCGCTTATCAGCGCTCCAGCAGCCGGAAGCCGCCAAACTTCCGGTCCCCGCGTCCTGCCGGGGATCGCCGCCAGTCAGCGCGTCGCGCCCACTGGCGCGTTTCCCGTTGGGCGCCCCGGCGTGCCGGCTCCGGCGCACCGGCCAGTTGAGCCGCCGCTCCCCCGCTGCTTCCCCGGGCGGGAGCGCCCCGAAACCGGACGAAAGGGCCGAAGGCATGTTTGAAAACCTCTCCGAACGCCTGTCCGGCGTCTTCGACCGGCTCACCCGCCAGGGCGCGCTGTCGGAGGATGACGTGAAGACGGCCCTGCGCGAGGTGCGCGTGGCGCTGCTGGAGGCCGACGTTTCGCTGCCGGTGGTGCGCGACTTCATCAGGCGGGTGCAGGAAAAGGCCACCGGCCAGGCGGTCACGAAATCGGTCACCCCCGGCCAGCAGGTCGTCAAGATCGTGCATGACGAGCTGGTGCACGTGCTGCAGGGCGACGACGAAGACCCCGGCACGCTCAAGGTCGACAACCCGCCGGCCCCGATCCTGATGGTCGGGCTTCAGGGCGGCGGCAAGACCACCACCACCGGCAAGATCGCGAAAAGGCTGAAGGAAAGGGACGGCAAGCGCGTGCTGATGGCCTCGCTCGACGTCTACCGCCCGGCGGCGATGGAACAGCTTGCCGTGCTCGGCAACCAGATCGGTGTCGACACCCTGCCGATCGTGCCCGGCGAAACCCCGGTGCAGATCGCAAAACGCGCGCGCCAGCAGGCGACCATGGGCGGCTACGATGTCTATCTGCTCGACACCGCCGGGCGGCTGCACATCGACGAGGCCCTGATGAGGGAGGTCGAGGAGGTCCGCAACGCGGTCAGCCCGCGCGAAACGCTGCTGGTGGTCGATGGCCTTACCGGCCAGGTCGCCGTCGAGGTGGCGCAGGAATTCGACGACAAGATCGGCATCACCGGCGTCGTGCTCACCCGGATGGACGGCGACGGGCGCGGCGGGGCGGCGCTGTCCATGCGCGCGGCCACCGGCAAGCCGATCAGGTTCGTCGGCCTCGGCGAAAAGCTCGACGCGCTGGAGGAATTCCACGCCGAACGCATCGCCGGGCGCATCCTGGGCATGGGCGACATCGTCAGCCTCGTCGAAAAGGCCCAGGAAACCATCGAGGCCGAACAGGCCGAACGCATGATGAAGCGCTTCCAGAAGGGCCGCTTCAACATGAACGACCTGAAGATGCAGCTCGAACAGATGCAAAAGATGGGCGGGATGGAAGGCATCATGGCGATGATGCCCGGCATGGGCAAGATGAAGAAACAGGTCGAGGCCGCGGGCTTCGACGACGCCATCATCCGCCGCCAGATCGCGCTGATCCAGTCGATGACCAAGCGCGAACGCGCCAACCCGCAGATCCTGCAGGCCAGCCGCAAGAAACGCATCGCGCGCGGCGCCGGCCTTGAGGTTTCCGACCTCAACAAGCTCCTGAAGATGCACCGCCAGATGGCGGACATGATGAAAAAGATGGGGCGCATGGGCAAGGGCGGCATGCTGAAACAGGCGATGAAGGGCATGTTCGGCAAGGGCGGTCTGCCCGCCGACATGGGCGCCGGCATGGACCCGGCCGCGCTCGAAGCCGCGGCGAAACAGATGGGCGGCAGGCTGCCCGGCCTCGGCGGCGGCATGGCGCTTCCCCCCGGCCTCTCGGGCTTCGGCAAGAAGAAATGACCGGCACCGCCCCCCATATCCCGACGCTCGAAACCGGGCGCCTCCGCCTGCGCGCCCACCGGATCGAGGATTTCGAAGCCTACGCAGGCTTCATGGCCTCGGGGCGCGCGCGCTTCATGGGCGGACCGCTGGACCAGCGCGCGGCCTGGGCATCCTTCTGTCGCGACGTGGCGCAATGGGCGCTGCTGGGCCATGGCGGGCTGGCGATCGAAATCACCGCCGACAGCGAACATGCGCCCCTTGCCGGACAGGTGGGGCTGAACCACCACCCCTATTTCGACGACAAGGAGCTCGGCTGGCTCCTGTTCGACGGGTTCGAGGGCCGGGGCATCGCCGCCGAAGCCGCCGAAACCCTGCGCGACCGGGCGCGCGAAACCTTCCCCGGCACTCCCATCGTCAGCTACATCCACGCCGACAACGCCGCCTCGATCCGGCTGGCCGAACGTCTGGGGGCCACGCGCGATGCGGCGAGCCCCTGCCCCTACGGCAACCACATCGTCTACCGCCATCCGACCCCGGAGGCGCTGCAATGATCACGATCTCCATCCCGACACTCGAAACCGAGCGCCTGACCCTGCGCGCGCCACAGGCCGACGACTTTGACAACCTGGCCGCCTTCATGGCCTCGGATCGCGCCGCATTCATCGGTGGCCCCGTTTCCGGCCAGCGCGATGTCTGGCGCATTCTCTCGAACCTCGCCGGCCACTGGCTGCTGCGCGGCTTCGGCATGTGGGCGATCGTGCCGCGCGACGAAACCGCCGCCATCGGAGTCACCGGCGGCTGGCAGCCGAAAACCTGGCCGGAACGCGAAATCGGCTGGTCACTCTGGAGTGTCGAAGCCGAAGGCAAGGGCTACGCGTATGAAGCCGCTACCGCCGCCCGCGCCCACCTTTACGCCCGCATGGGCTGGACAACCGCCGTCAGTTATATCGACCGGGGCAACAGCCGCTCCATCGCCCTGGCCGAACGGCTGGGCTGCACGCTGGACCAAACCGCCGAGCGCCCGCAGGACGACGATCCCACGCCCTGCCTCGTCTACCGCCACCCGGCGCCGGAGGCGCTGCACTGATGGCTTCATCTTGCCCCAAATACTCCCGCCGGAGGCATCCCGCCCCCGCCACGCGCACCACGCTCGCGGTCGATGCCCCCGTCATCGAAACCGAGCGCCTGATCCTGCGCGGCCCCGAAGCGCAGGACTTCGAAGCCCACGCCGCATTCTTCGCCGACGAAAAGCGCGCCTGGGGCTTCGGCGGGGCCGAAAGCCGCAACGGCGCCTGGCGCTGGTTCGCTTCCTCCGTCGGCCACTGGCTGCTGCGCGGCTACGGCTACTGGACCATCACCGACAAGGAAACCGGCGCCATATACGGCATCACCGGCCTGTGGCACCCCGAAGGCTGGCCCGAGGCGGAACTGGGCTGGGTCGCCTTCGAAGGGGCCGAAGGCAGGGGGATCGTGTTCGAGGCCGCCCGGGCCGCGCGCCGATACGCCTGCAGCCACCTCGGCTTCGGCGCCCTGCCCAGCTACATCCTGCCCGGCAACACCCGCTCGGTTGCGCTGGCCGAGAGGCTCGGCGCGCGTTTCGAAGGCACGTTCGAAGACGTCGCCGGAACCACCCAGATGATCTACCGCCACCCGGCCCCGGAGGAGCTGCAATGACCGACGACGCCGCGACCCTTCTGAAGGAGCACCGCGACAGCATCGACCGGCTGGACGCGATCCTGGTCTATACCCTGGCCGAACGCTTCCGCCAGACCCAGGCGGTGGGCAAGCTGAAGGCCGAACACGCCCTGCCGCCCTCCGACCCGGCGCGCGAGGCCGAGCAGATCGCACGGCTCGAAAAGATGGCGGTCGAGGCCGACCTCGACCCGGAATTCGCCCGCAAGTTCCTCGGCTTCATCATAGAGGAAGTCATCCGTCACCACCGGAAACACCGGAAATGACAAGGGGTTGCACCCTTTCAACCAACACGTGAAACAGGAGAAACACACTCATGGCAATGAAAATCAGACTGGCCCGCGGCGGCTCCAAGAAACGCCCCTTCTACCGCATCGTCGCCGCCGACAGCCGGATGCCGCGCGACGGGCGCTTCATCGAGAAGCTGGGCACCTACAACCCGCTCCTGCCGAAGGACAGCGAAGAGCGCGTGAAGATGAACGTCGAGCGCATCAGGCACTGGCTTGACCTGGGCGCCAAGCCCACCGACCGGGTGGCGCGCTTCCTCGAAGCCGCCGGTGTTCTCGAAAAGAAGGAACGCAACAACCCGAAGAAGGGCGAGATGCACGCCAAGACCAGGGAACGGCTCGAAGAAAAGGCCGCCAGGGCCGCCGCCGCCGCCGAAGCCGCCGCCGCCCCGGCTGACGAGCCGGCCGAAGAAAGCGCCGAGTAACCTTGGCCGCGCCGGGCGCGACGTTTTCCGACGCCTTCCGGGGCGATCTCGACCGGCTGCTGCGGCTCCGGCGCGACGTGCGCCGCTTTCGCGCCGACCCGGTGGAGCCGGCCCTGCTGGAACTCTGCCTGGCGAGTTTCACCCTGGCGCCCTCGGTGGGGCTCAGCGAACCCTGGCGCGTGGTGCGTATCGAAAGCGATGCCGCCCGCGCCGCGGCGCTGGCCAATTTCGAAGCGGCCAACGCCCGGGCGCTGGCCGGCTATTCGGGCGACAGGGCCAGGCTTTACGCGGGGCTGAAACTCTCGGGCATGCGCGAGGCGCCGGTGCAGCTGGCGGTGTTCTGCGACGAGGCCACGCCCAAGGGCGCAGGCCTCGGCGCCGCCACCATGCCCGAGATGCGCCGCTATTCGGTGGTCGCCGCGATCACCCAGTTCTGGCTGGTGACCCGTGCCCACGGGCTGGGGCTGGGCTGGGTCTCGATTCTCGACCCGGCGCGGCTCGCATCCGATCTCGCAGTGCCGGAAAGCTGGCGCCTGGTCGGCTATCTCTGCCTCGGCTGGCCCGAGGAAGAAGGCGAAACACCAGAACTGCAGACCGCCGGCTGGGAAACGCGCAAGCCCAGCCCGGATTGCCTGATCCGCTAGGAGGCCGCCCATGTCGAAACGCATCGTCGTCGGTGCCATCGCCGGGGCCTTCGGAACCGCAGGCGAGGTGCGGCTGAAAAGCTTCTGCGCCGAACCCGAAGCCATAGCCGACTACGCCCCGCTTTATACGGAGGCGAACCCCGGGGGCTATTCGGTCACCATCCTGCGCCCGGTCAAGGGCGGCTTTGCCGCGCGACTGTCGGGGGTCACGACCCGCGAACAGGCCGCGGCGCTGCGCGGCACCGTCCTGCTGGCCGACCGCGACCGCCTGCCCGATCTGCCCGACGACGAATACTACCACGCCGACCTGATCGGGCTTGTGGCGCTGGACACCGGCGGTGCCCCCCTGGGCACCGTGAAGGCAGTGCACGATCACGGCGCCGGCGACCTGCTGGAAGTGCAGATGCCGGGCCAGTCGGCCACGGTGCTGGTGCCGTTTACCCGCACCATCGTGCCCACTGTCGATCTGGCCGGCGGGCGCATCATCATCGACCCGCCCGCAGGCCTGTTCTGAACCTTCCGCCGACCCGGGGAGCCCCCTGCCGGCAGGACGGGGGCCGCCTGTTCCTCCGCCCGCCTGCGGCGGCCATTTCCCCCGAAGATGCCTCGGAGCGAAAGAAGGCCGGTCCCGTTTCTGCTGGCCGGGAACATCCCCGCCAGCGGCCCGCCGCGCCGCCCCCGCCGCGCCGCAGCACCCTTGCGGTGCCGTCTCCTTTGCCCGCCATCCCCTTTGCAGTATCGGCAGTTTGCGATATTGCCGGAGCATGGCCGACAAGCCCCAGATCCGATCGCATGGGCGCAAGTCGATCGCGCCCAGCCCGAAGCCCCGCGAGCTGATGAGCGAAACCGGGCTGGCCGGCGCATGGGGGGCAAAGGTGATCACGCTGCTGCCGCAGGCATTCCCCGGCGTGCTGGGCGAAAGCCTGACCGGCAGGGCGCTGAAGGCCGGGCTGTGGCAGCTGGAGACCATCGACCTGCGCGCCTTCGGCGAAGGCAGGCATCGCAACGTCGATGACACGCCGGCGGGCGGGGGTGCGGGCATGGTGCTGCGTGCGGACGTGGTGGCGCGCGCGCTGGAGCACGCCGCGCGGGGCGTGAAGCCCGGCGCCGACTGGCCCGTCATCTATTTGTCGCCAAGGGGAAAACCCTTCGACCAGCGCAAGGCCGGGAGGCTGGCTCGGGCCGACGGGGTCACGCTTCTGTGCGGCCGGTTCGAAGGCGTGGACGAGCGCGTGATCGAGGCCTACGGCATCGAGGAGGTCAGCCTGGGCGACTTCATCCTGACCGGTGGAGAGATCGCCGCACAGGCCTTGATTGACGCATGCGTTCGGCTTATACCCCGCGTGCTCGGGAATCAGGCCTCGACCGAGGAGGAATCCTTCTCGGACTTTCTGCTTGAGCATCCCCAGTACACCAAGCCCGCCGTCTGGGAGGGCCGCGAGATACCCGAGGTGCTTCGCTCGGGCCATCACGGGGCGATCGCCGACTGGCGGCGGGAAATGGCCGAAAGGCTGACCAAGGAACGACGACCTGACCTCTGGCGGGCTTACCGCGCAAGGCGCGGCGGGGACCCGGACGAAGACGCAGAGCAATGAGGGCGCGAGACATCTTCGGGGCACCAACCCCGAGCGAACACAGGAGTTGATCAGATGGACCTGATCGCGGAGCTGGAGGCCGAGCAGATCGCGGCGCTCGGCAGGAAGATCCCGGATTTCAAGGCCGGCGACACCGTGCGCGTCGGCTACAAGGTGACCGAGGGCAATCGTTCGCGGGTGCAGAACTACGAAGGGGTGTGCATTTCCCGCAAGAACGGGAACGGCATCGCCGGCTCCTTCACCGTGCGCAAGATCTCCTTCGGCGAGGGCGTGGAGCGGGTGTTCCCGCTGCACTCGACCAACATCGACAGCATCACCGTGGTGCGCCGCGGCAGGGTGCGCCGCGCCAAGCTGTATTATCTGCGCTCCCGCCGCGGCAAGTCGGCCCGGATCGCCGAGGACAGCAACTACAAGCCGCTGGACGGCGACAGGGCATAAGGGAGCCGCGCGATGAAGAAGGACATCCACCCCGACTACCACGTCATCAACGTCAAGATGACCAACGGCGACGTGGTGCAGATGAAATCGACCTGGGGAAAGGAAGGCGACACGCTGGCGCTGGACGTGGACCCGAGCGTGCACCCGGCCTGGACCGGCGGCGGCACCCGGCTGGTGGATACCGGCGGGCGGGTCTCGAAGTTCAAGAAGAAATACGAGGGGCTGGGCTTCTGATCCAGCCGCCTCGCGCAGGAAACTCCGGTGCCGTCCCGCGCAGGGGGCGGCGCTTTCCTTTTCCGGCCGGCAGTTCCGTGCCCCCGAAACGCCCGCCCGGCCGGCCGGCGCGGTGCCGCCTTTCCGCAGCGGCGTGCCCGTGCCGGCAGGGAGGGCGGCATGGCGCCTGATCCGGCGATCCTGGGCGCGGCGGTGCTGGCGGCAGGCGCGATGTGGGCGCGCCCGGTCCGGAACGCGCGCGGGTGGCGCGCGACGATCACGCCGCTGGCCTCGATCATCGGCAGCGGCTTTCTGGTGCTCGGCCCGATCCTGCTGATTTCCTTCGGCGCCTGTGCCCCGCTCGTGATGGCCGGCCTCTGCCTGGCCGCCTGGCTGTTCGGCGCCGCAATCCGCCTCAACATCGCCGAGCTGGCCGCCGGCCCGGATCTGCGTTCCCGCCCGGAAGAACGGCTGGAGGCCATCGCCTCGGCGCTGCTCGGCTTCGCCTACATGATCTCGGTGGCCTATTACCTGAACCTGTTCGGCGCTTTCGGGCTGAGCCTGATCGCGGCCGACAGCCCGACCGGCGCCCGGCTTCTGACGAGCGCGGTATTCATGCTGATCCTGGTTCTCGGCTGGACCCGCGGCTTCCGGATGCTGGAAAGCCTCGAATATGTTTCGGTCAGCCTGAAGCTGGCGATCATCGCCGGCCTGCTCGTCGGGATGGCCCTTTTCCTTGCCGACAGGCTTGCTGCCGGCGCGCTGATCCTGAACCCGCCCCGGCTGTCGGGAACGGCGGCGCTGACACTGGCCTTCGGGCTGATCGTCACGGTCCAGGGGTTCGAGACTGCCCGCTACCTGGGGCGGGAATACGATGCCCGCACCCGCATCCGCGCCATGCGCCGGGCACAGTGGATTTCCGGTGCAATCTACATGGCCTACATCCTCCTTTTGGCCTATGCCTTCCCCGCGGGCGCGATCGTGCCCGACGAAACCGCCATCATCGAGATGATGGAGGCGGTCGCCCCGGTCCTGCCGCTGCTGCTGGTGGCCGCTGCCCTGGCCTCGCAGTTCAGCGCCGCCGTGGCGGATACCGGCAGCTCGGGCGGGCTGCTCTGCGAGCTGACGCGGGGGCGGCTGTCGCCGCGCCAGGTCTATGCCCTGCTGACAGCCGTCGGGCTGGTGCTGACCTGGCGGGCCGATCTGTTCGAGATCATCGCCTATGCGTCGCGGGCCTTTGCCGCCTATTACGCGGTGCAGGCACTCATTGCCGCGCTGGCATCCCGGCGACGGGGACGGACAGGCAGGGGCCTGGCCTTTCTGGCCCTGGCCCTGCTGGGGGGGGCGATCGCCCTGTTCGGAGAAGCGGCGGCGGCCTGACCGGCCGGGCGCGGGCGGCCCGCGGCAAGGGCGGGGGGCAGAGGCAGCGCTTTTCTTCGCCACCCGCCCAACATATAGTAGCCGCGATCCGGAACAGACGAACCGGCGCAGCAGTGACGAGGAACCGGCATGGCGCATATCATTGTCGTCGGGAACGAGAAGGGGGGCGCGGGAAAATCCACCGTGTCCATGCATGTGGCGACCGCGCTGGCCAGAATGGGGCACAGGGTCGGCGGGCTCGACCTGGATCTGCGCCAGCGCAGTTTCGCGCGCTACATCCAGAACCGGCAGACATTCTGCCAGCGCCAGGAAATTGCGCTGCCGATGCCCGATCTGCACCCACTGCCCGAGATCGACAAGGCTTCGCTTCCGGCCGGAGAAAACATCTACGATCGCCGGCTGTCGGTTGCCATTGCCGCGATGGAAAAGAGCTGCGACTTCATTCTCATCGACTGCCCCGGCTCGCATACCCGGCTCAGCCAGGTGGCGCATTCTCTGGCCGATACCCTGATCACGCCGATGAACGACAGCTTCATCGACTTCGATCTGCTCGCCCATGTGGATCCGGACGGCAACCGGATCATCGGCCCGTCTGTCTATTCGGAAATGGTGTGGAACGCCCGCCAGCTGCGCGCCCAGGCCGGGCTCGACCCGGTGGACTGGGTGGTGATCCGCAACCGCCTCGGCGCCCAGCAGATGCACAACAAGAAGAAGATCGGCGATGCCCTGGAGGATCTGGCGCGGCGGATCGGCTTCCGGGTGGCGCCGGGCTTCGGCGAACGGGTGATCTTCCGCGAGCTGTTCCCGCGCGGGCTGACCCTGCTGGATCTGCGCGACATCGGAGTGAAGGGACAGATGAACATTTCCAACGTGGCCGCGCGCCAGGAGCTGCGCGACCTGATCAAGGCACTGGAACTGCCCGGGGTCGAGGTGGATTTCTGAACCTGGCACAGGGGGCTGTCTGCCCCCTCTTGGCCTGACGGCCAATTCACCCCCGAAGGTATTTCGGGCAAGAGGAAAGGCGGCAGGGGGAATTCCTGCCTGGGACATTCCTGCCGGAGGCAACCGAACCCCGGCCGCGCCGGAGGCGACGGAGAAGACGGTTCGCCCCCAGGGCGGCAGCTGTCAGATGAACTTCCGGAAGAAGCGGGTGCGGTCGAACATTTCCTCGAGCGCCTGCATCCGGCGGCGGGTCTGCGGCCAGTTGCGTTCCTGCACCTCGGCGATGACGGATTCGAGCAGCAGCATGAGCGCGACATTGGAATCCCAGGCCGAGGGAACGACGATGCGGCAGCTGAAGCACTGATCGGCGATCTTGCTGATCGGCGAGCACCACTGGTCGGTGAACAGGATGATCTTCGCTCCGCGCTCGGCTGCCATCTCGGCCAGCTTCAGAGTGCTGTTCTCGTAGCGGCGCACGTCGAACACCACGAGCACGTCACCCCGGCTGATGTCGAGCAGGTAATGCGGCCAGGCATTGGCGATCGACTGGACATGGATCACCCCGGGGCGCGCCACCTGCATGTGGAGGAAGAAATATTCCGCCAGCGACCGGGTGATCCGCCCGCCTACCACATGCACCGCGCGTGCCGGGTCGGCCAGCAGCGCGCAGCTTTCGTCGAAGCTGGCGATGTCCACCTGCTCCAGAGAGTGGCGGATGTTGCCGATCACCGCTTCCGTGAAGCGATTCAGGATATGCCCCTCCGGCGCCGCGCCGGCCCAGCGCGCCCGCTTGGCGATCGGGTCGGAGGCCTTGTCGCGCAGCTCGCGGCGCAACGCCTCCTGAAAGTCTGGAAAGCCGGAGAAGCCCAGCTTCTGCACCATCCGGGCCACGGTGGGGGTGGAGACATCGGCATTGCGGGCGACGATGGTGATCGTGCCCAGCCCCGAGATCGGGTAGTTCTCCAGGATCGAGGCCGCCAGCTGCCGCTCGGCGCGGGTCAGCCGGTCGAAACTCCTGCGCAGGCGCTCGGCGATGGTGTCGGCGGATTCGGACAACGGAGCCTCCTGGATGCAGGAATATTACCAGAGCCTTCGGCGGTGAACAGATATTTTCAGATGGATATTGACAGCCCGCTCTCCCTTGAAGAATTCTTTTCAGTGCAGGGGAGAGGTGCATCCGATGCCGGACAGGGCGCAATCCGACATTGCCGAAGCCGGAAGCCCGGCAAGGCTGGTCAACCCGGTCGGGCGTTCGCCGGTGGTGCTGGTTTGTGAACATGCCTCCTGCCATATCCCGGCAGAATTCGCCGACCTCGGCCTGGCACCGGAAGCGCGGCGCAGCCATGTGGCCTGGGATCCGGGGGCGCTGGAGGTGGCCCGGGCACTGAGCCGGGTGCTGGATGCGCCGCTGGTCGCCAGCACCGTCTCGCGCCTTGTCTATGACTGCAACCGCCCGCCGGAGGCCCCCGATTCGACGCCCGCGCGCAGCGAGGTCTTCGACATTCCCGGCAATGCCGGCCTGGATGCGGCCGCCCGCAGGCGGCGCGCCGCGCTCTATTACGAACCGTTCCGGGCCCTGCTGCACGAGACGCTTTCCGCCCCCGGGCGGCGGACGCTGGTGACGGTGCACAGCTTCACCCCGGTCTACATGGGCCGGCGGCGCGAGGTGGAGCTGGGCATCCTGCACGACGCCGACAGCAGGCTGGCCGACGAAATGCTGCGCCTCGCCCCGACGCATTGTCGCATGCGGGCCTGGCGCAACGCCCCCTACGGGCCTGAAGACGGGGTGACCCATACCTTGCGCGTGCACGGCCTTAGCCGCGGGATTCCGAATGTCATGCTCGAGATCCGCAACGATCTTATCGCGGACGAAGCTTCCCAGCAGAAGGCCGGACAATGCCTGGCCGCCCTGCTGGCCGCCGCGCTGGAGGCGCTCGGGATCGACACTCGCCCGGAGGGCCGCCGGTGAACAGTTTCCTGCGGGCATATGTGCGCATCGTCGATGCCATCAACTACCGGCTCGGGCGGATCGTCATGTACGGCATCTTCGCGATGGTGGGGGTGCTGCTCTGGTCGTCGGTTTCCAAGACCTTCTTCCTGCCGGCGAACTGGACCCTGGAAATCGCCCAGTTCTCGCTTGTCGGCTACTACATGCTGGGCGGGCCCTATTCGATCCAGCTGCGGGCGAATGTGCGCATGGACCTGTTCTACGGCAACTGGAGCCCGCGCCGGAAGGCCTGGATCGACGCCTTCACCATATGGTTCCTGGTCTTCTACCTGGGAGTCATGCTCTATGGCGCGATCGACTCCACCGCCTACGCGCTGGGCCATTTCCAGGGGGAGTCCTTTTCCTTCTTCCGGGATCTGTTCGTCGCCTTCGTCACCGGCGGCCCGGAGGCGGCCGGGGAGAAACTCGGCTTCATCGAGCGTTCCCCCACCGCCTGGCGACCCTATCTGTGGCCGGTAAAGGTGCTGGCCACCATCGGCATCTTCCTGATGCTTCTGCAGGCGATTTCCGAGTTCATCAAGGACATCGCCACATTGCGCGGGATCGACCTGCGCGCCGGAGAACCGGCTGCCGGACAGGGGAGAACCGCCCGATGAGCCAGGAGATGATCGCGCTGTTCATGTTTTCCAGCATGATGCTGATGCTGTTCACCGGCCAGCGCGTCTTCGGCGCCATCGGCGGCGTGGCGGCCCTGGCGGCGCTGCTGCTGTGGGGGACCGGCGGGTCCGACATCCCGTTCTCGGCGGTGATGAAGCTGATGAAATGGTATCCGCTGCTGACGCTGCCGATGTTCATCTTCATGGGCTACATCCTGTCGGAAAGCCGCATCGCCGACGATCTCTACAGGATGTTCCATGTCTGGATGGGGCCGGTGCCGGGGGGGCTTGCGATCGGCACCATCGGGCTGATGGTGCTGATCAGCGCCATGAACGGGCTGAGCGTTGCCGGCATGGCCATCGGCGCCACCATTGCCCTGCCGGAGCTCCTCAGGCGCAACTACGACAAGCTGATGGTCACCGGGGTGATCCAGGCCGGAAGCTCGCTCGGGATCCTGGTGCCGCCCTCCGTGGTGCTGGTGCTCTACGCGATGATCGCGCGCCAGCCGGTGGGCCAGCTGTGGCTGGCGGGTGTCATTCCGGGGCTGATGATGGCGGCGCTGTTCATCCTCTACATCTGGCTCCGCTGCCGGCTCGACCCGACGCTCGGCCCGGCGCTGTCCGCGCAGGAACGCGAGGAGATCACCCTGCGCGAAAAGCTGCGCCTGCTGCGGGCCGGGCTGCTGCCGCTGATCATCTTCTTCGCCATGATGTTCCCCTTCGTGCGCGGCTGGACCTCGCTGACCGAAAGCTCGGCCATCGGCGCGATGACGGCCTTCGCCGCCGCGGTGATCAAGGGGCGGATGACCCGCGAGGTGTTCGAGAATTCGGTGCGCAACACGCTGGCGATTTCCTGCATGTTCATGTGGATCATCGTTGCCGCGATGGGGTTTGGCGCGGTATTCGACGGGCTGGGCGCTGTCAACGCGATCGACACGCTGTTCACCGAGCGGCTCGGCCTGAACCCGTGGATGATCCTGATCCTGATGCAGCTGTCGTTTCTGCTGATGGGCACTTTCCTGGACGATACCGCGATGCTGGTGATCGTCGCCCCGCTCTATATTCCCCTGGTCGATCAGCTCGGCTTCAACCTCATCTGGTATGGCGTGCTCTACACGATCACCACCCAGATCGCCTACATGACGCCGCCGTTCGGCTACAACCTGTTCCTGATGCGCGCGATGGCCCCGCCGGAGATCGGCCTGCGCGACATCTACGCCTCGATCATCCCCTTCGTCGGGGTGATGATCCTGGCACTCACCCTGATCATGCTGTTTCCGGAAATCGCGCTGTGGCTGCCGGAACTGATCTACAGCCGATGACCGACCGATGACCGACGGATAACGATAACAAGGAGAACTTCGCCAAGAAGCATGCTGACGGGGCGTGATGCATCGAAGACTTCAGCAAGGAGGAAAGACCATGACGACAAGACGCAAGTTCCTGACCGCCGCCGCGGCGGCACCGGCCGCACTCGCCGCACCGGCAATCGCGCAGTCCAAGATCCGCTGGCGGATGCAGACCTATGCCGGCCCGGCGCTGGCCGAGCATGTGGTCAAACCGGCGATCGACCAGTTCAACAGGATCGCCGGCGACGAGATGGAGATCGAGCTCTACTTCGCCGACCAGCTGGTCCCCACCGGAGAGCTGTTCCGCGCCATGCAGAGGGGCACCATCGACGCCGTGCAATCTGACGATGACAGCATGGCCTCGCCCACCGAGGTGACGGTGTTCGGCGGGTACTTCCCCTTCGCGCTGCGCTACTCGCTCGACGTGCCGGTGCTGTTCAACCAGTACGGGCTCGATGCCATCTGGAAGGAGGAATACGCCAAGGTCGGCGTGCAGCACATCTCGGCCGGCGCCTGGGATCCGTGCCACTTCGCCACCAAGGAGCCGATCAACTCGCTGGCGGATCTCAAGGGCAAGCGGGTGTTCACCTTCCCCACCGCCGGGCGCTTCCTGTCGCGTTTCGGCGTGGTGCCGGTGACGCTCCCGTGGGAGGACGTCGAGGTCGCCCTGCAGACCGGCGAGCTCGACGGCATCGCCTGGTCGGGGATCACCGAGGACTACACGGTGGGCTGGGCCGACGTGACCGACTACTTCCTCACCAACAACATCTCGGGCGCCTGGATCGGCCATTTCTTCGCCAACCAGGAGCGCTGGAACGAGCTGCCCGAGCACCTGAAGGAGCTGTTCCGCGCCGTGACCGATGCCTCGCACTACTACCGCCAGTGGTGGTACTGGGGCGGCGAGGCGGCGCTGCGGGTCAACGGCGACAAGCTGAAGCTGACCTCGATCCCGGACGAGGAATGGGCCCAGGTCGAAGACGCCGCCAAGGAGTTCTGGGACGAGATCGCCGCCCAGTCCGAGGTCAAGGCACGGGTCGTCGCCAAGATCAAGGAATACAACGCGGTGATGGAGAAGGCCGGCCGGCCCTACCGCTACAGCTGACAAGACCCTGCAGGAGCGCCTTGCCGCGCTCCTGCTTCCCCGATCCTTCAGAGGAGCCGAAATGCCCGGGAATCTGACCTTCGCCGCACTCAAGGCCGCCGTGGACAGCGGCGAGATCGACACCGTTCTTGCCTGCATCGTGGACATGCAGGGCCGGCTGATGGGCAAGCGTTTCGTGGCGCGCCACTTCATCGACAGCGCCTGGGAGGAAAGCCACTGCTGCAACTACCTGCTGGCCACCGATCTGGAGATGTTCACCGTCGAGGGATACGCCGCAACGAGCTGGGCCTCGGGCTATGGCGACTACGTGATGCGCCCGGACCTCTCGACGCTGCGCCGGGCGGCCTGGCTCGAAGGCACGGCGCTGGTGCTGTGCGACGTGCTCGACCACCACGGCCATGACGAGATCGCGCATTCGCCGCGGGCAATGCTGAAGGCCCAGGTGACGCGGCTGGCCGAGATGGGGCTTTCGCCGGTGACCGCCACCGAGCTTGAATTCTTCATCTTCGAAAAAAGCTTTGAGGAGATGGCCCGCGAGGGCTTTCGCGACCTGACCCCGATCAGCGCCTACAACGAGGACTACCACATCCTGCAGACCACCAAGGAAGAAGGCATCATGCGCCGCCTGCGCAATGCGCTGCATGCTTCCGGGGTGCCGGTGGAAAGCTCCAAGGGCGAGGCCGAGACCGGGCAGGAGGAACTGAACATCCGCTACGGCGGCGCGCTGGAGACGGCGGAAAACCACGTGATCGCCAAGCATGCGGCCAAGGAGATCGGCTGGCAGCAGGGCCACGCGGTCAGCTTCCTGCCCAAGTGGCACCATGCCAAGGTCGGCTCGGCCAGCCATGTGCACCAGTCGCTGACCACGGCAGACGGCAAGCCCGCCTTTTTCGACAAGGATGCCGAGCTGGGCATGTCGGAACTCGCCCGCCACTACCTCGGGGGGCTGCTGAAATACGCTTCCGACATCACGGTGTTCATGGCGCCCTACGTGAACAGCTACAAGCGCTTCCAGAAGGGCAGCTTCGCCCCCACCCGCAAGGTCTGGTCAGTGGACAACCGCACCGCCGCCTTCCGGCTGTGCGGTGACGGCACGCCCGCCGTGCGCATCGAATGCCGGGTGCCCGGCGCCGATGTGAACCCCTACCTGGCGATTGCCGGCATGCTGGCGGCCGGCATGGCCGGGATAGAGGAAAGGCTGGACCCCGGCGCGCCGCTGTCGGGCGATGCCTATGCGGGCGACGGCTCCGATCACATCCCGACAACCCTGCGCGAGGCCACCGGGGCGCTCAGCGACTCGGCCATGCTGCGCCGGGCCTTCGGCGACGCGGTGATCGACCACTACGTGCGCATGGCCCAGTGGGAACAGGAAGCCTTCGACCAGGTGGTCACCGACTGGGAGATCGCGCGCGGCTTCGAACGGGCATGAGGATGCCTGCGCCCTTCCACGACGAAAGCTCGGAGCCCGGCCGCCGGGGGGGCGTGAAGCGCCCGCCGGAGGGGGGCGGGCAGGCGCTTTGCGGGATCGCATCCCGCACCTCTGCAGCGGCGCCGCGATGATCGAAAGCCTCGACCATATCGTGCTGAGCATGCGCGACATCGACGCCGCCGCCGCCTTCTATGCCCGGGTGCTGGGGGTGCGCTCCGAAACCTTTGGCGGGGGTCGCGCGGCGCTGCATTTCGGCAACCGGAAGGTCACCTCGCCGCCCCCGGGCCGGGAAATATGCAGCCATGCCTGCATCGGCGCGGGCGATCTGTGCCTGATCACCCGCCTCGGGTCTGACCGGGCGGTGCAGCACCTGCTTGACGAAGGAGTGGAAATCATCGAAGGGCCGGTGCGGAAAACCGGCGCCCTCGGGCCGATTTCCTCCGCCTGTTTCAACGACCCCGACGGCAACCTGATCGAGGTCGCCTCCTGTGAAAGGGACATGCCGTGACAACGCTGAAATGCATCTCTCCGATCGACGGGTCGCTCTATGCGGAACGCCCGGTTTTCGCCATGAGCGAGGCCGAGGCCGCCGTGGCCCGCGCCCGCGCCGCCCAGCCCGCATGGGCCGCCCGGCCGCTGGACGAACGCATCGCGCTGCTGCGCGCCGCCGTCGCCCGCGTGGGCGAGATGAACGACGAGATCGTCACCGAACTCGCCTGGCAGATGGGCCGGCCCGTCCGCTACGGCGGCGAGTTTCGCGGGTTCGACGAACGCGCCGGCTACATGGCCGAGATCGCCCCCGAGGCGCTGGCCGACATTCCTGTTTCCGATGATGACGAGTTCACACGCTACATCCGCCGCGTGCCGCATGGGGTGGTCTTTGTCATCGCCCCCTGGAACTACCCCTGGATGACCGCGATCAACACCGTGGCGCCCGCCCTGATCGCCGGCAACACGGTGGTGCTGAAACATGCCACCCAGACGCTTCTGGTGGGCGAACGCATGGCGCGCGCCTTTCACGAGGCCGGCATCCCCGAGGACGTGTTCCAGAACGTCTTTCTGGATCACGACACCACCTCGGCGCTGATCGGCAGCGGCGCGTTCGACTACCTGAACTTCACCGGCTCGGTCGGCGGCGGGCGGGCGATGGAACGCGCCGCGGCCGGCACGTTCACGCCCATGGGGCTTGAACTGGGCGGCAAGGATCCGGGTTACGTGATGGAAGACGCCGACCTGGACGCGGCGGTGGAAACGCTGATGGACGGGGCGCTGTTCAACTCGGGCCAGTGCTGCTGCGGGATCGAGCGCATCTACGTGGTCGAAAGCCTGTTCGACGCCTTCGTGGAAAAAGCCGTGGCGCTGACCCGCCAGCAGAAGCTGGGCAACCCGCTGGAAGCGGACACCACGCTGGGCCCGATGGCGGCGAAACGCTTTGCCGACGAGGTGCGCGCCCAGACGCAGGAGGCCATCGCCGCCGGGGCGCGGGCGCTGATCGACCCGGCGGACTTCCCGCAGGACGACGGCGGCACCTACCTGATGCCGCAGATCCTGGTGGATGTGGACCATTCGATGCGGGTGATGCGCGAGGAAAGCTTCGGCCCCGTGGTCGGGATCATGGCCGTGAAGGACGACGCCGAGGCGATCCGCCTGATGAACGACAGCGCATTCGGCCTGACCGCCTCGCTCTGGACCGGCGACATCGACCGGGCGCGGCGGATCGGCGACCGGCTCGAAACCGGCACCGTGTTCATGAACCGCGCCGATTACGTGGACCCGGGCCTGTGCTGGACCGGCTGCAAGAACACCGGGCGCGGCGGCGGGTTGTCGGTGATCGGCTACCACAACCTGACGCGCCCCAAATCCTATCACCTGAAGAAGCTGCAAAAGGCCTGAGCCATGACCCTGAGTGCAAACTGGTCCTACCCCAATGCCATCCGCTTCGGCGCCGGGCGCATTTCCGAAATTGCCGATGCCTGCGCCGAGGCCGGCATCAGAAAGCCGCTTCTGGTCACCGACAGGGGGCTGGCCGAACTGCCGATCACCCGAGCCACGCTGGACCTGCTGGAAGCGGCCGGGCTGGGGCGGGCGATGTTTTCGGAGGTGGACCCGAACCCGACCGAAAGGAACCTGGAGGCCGGCGTTGCCGCCTACAGGGCCGGCGGCCACGACGGGGTGATCGCCTTTGGCGGCGGCTCGGGGCTGGACCTGGGCAAGTTGGTCGCCTTCATGGCCGGCCAGAGCCGCCCGGTCTGGGATTTCGAGGATGTGGCTGACTGGTGGACGCGCGCCGACGCCGATGCCATCGCCCCGATCGTCGCCGTGCCCACCACCGCCGGAACCGGCTCCGAGGTTGGGCGGGCTTCCGTGATCACAAACAGCGAAACCCATGTGAAAAAGATCATTTTTCACCCGAAGGTGCTGCCGACCGTCGTCATTTCCGACCCGGAACTGACCGTCGGCATGCCGCCTGTGATCACGGTCGGCACCGGCATGGATGCCTTTGCTCATTGCCTCGAGGCCTATTGCAGCCCGCATTTCCACCCGATGAGCCAGGGGATCGCGCTGGAAGGCATGCGGCTGGTGCAGGAAAACCTGCCCGTCGTCGTCGCCGAGCCGGACAATATCGAGGCCCGCGGCAGGATGATGGTGGCCGCCGCCATGGGGGCCGTGGCCTTTCAGAAGGGGCTGGGGGCGATCCATGCGCTGAGCCACCCGGTCGGCGCGGTCTACAACACCCACCACGGCATGACCAACGCGGTGGTGATGCCCCCGGTTCTGCGCCTGAACCGCCCGGCGATCGAGACGCGCATCGCCCGCGCCGCCGCCTACATGGGCATCGAAGGCGGCTTCGACGGCTTCTACGACCATGTGCTGAAACTGCGGGCCGACCTGGGCGTGCCGGACCGGCTGCGCGATCTGGGCGTGGGCACCGACCGGATCGACGACCTGGTGGAGATGGCGCTGCAGGACCCGAGCGTGGGCGGCAACCCGGTGACGATGACGCCGGACAATACCCGCGCCCTGCTGGAAGCCTGCATCTGAGACGCCCCGGGGCGCGCGCCTTCGCGGCATCCCGGCGCTCCGGAGGCCGGAGAGCGCCGGTCGTGCGCCGGCTCGCCCGATGGCGAAACCGGCGGCAGGCCGCTCTCAGCGGCCGCGCCGCCTGCCGGACCGACCGGAGCGGACCGCCCTGCCGGGCCGTTCTCCGGCATTGCCGGCCGCCTCCATCGCCGACCGGCGCGCCAGCGGATCGTCGGCCACCGCCAGTTCCACCGCCTCGAGCCGCCTGATCTCGTCGCGCAGCCGCGCGGCCTCTTCGAATTCGAGGTTCTCCGCCGCCTTCAGCATCTCGGCCTTCAGCGCCTCCAGATGCGCCTGAAGATTCGCCCCCACCAGCGGCTTGTCAACCTTGGCCGTGACCCGCACCATGTCGGTGTCGGCGGCATAAAGCCCGGCCATCACGTCTTCGACGTTCTTCTTGATCGTCTCCGGCGTGATCCCGTGTTTCTCGTTGTAAGCCATCTGCTTGGCCCGGCGGCGGTCGGTTTCGGCAATCGCCCGCTCCATGGAGCCGGTCACCCTGTCCGCATACATGATGACCCGGCCCTCGGCGTTCCTCGCCGCGCGCCCGATGGTCTGGATCAGAGAGGTTTCCGAGCGCAGGAAGCCTTCCTTGTCGGCGTCGAGAATGGCCACCAGCCCGCATTCGGGAATGTCCAGCCCCTCGCGCAAGAGGTTGATGCCCACCAGCACGTCGAAGGCGCCAAGGCGCAAATCGCGCAGGATCTCGATGCGCTCCAGCGTGTCGATGTCGGAATGCATGTAGCGCACCCGGATGCCCTGTTCGTGCATGTATTCGGTCAGATCCTCGGCCATGCGCTTGGTCAGCGTGGTCACCAGCGTGCGCAGCCCACGCCCCGCCACCTTGCGCACCTCGTCCAGCAGATCGTCCACCTGGGTTTCCACCGGGCGGATTTCCACCTCCGGGTCCAGCAGCCCGGTGGGGCGGATCACCTGCTCCACGAAGACGCCGCCCGATTGCTCCAGCTCCCACGGCCCCGGCGTGGCCGAGACGAACACCGATTGCGGGCGCATGGCGTCCCATTCCTCGAACTTCAGGGGGCGGTTGTCCATGCAGGACGGCAGCCGGAATCCGTGTTCGGCCAGGGTGAACTTGCGCCGGTGGTCGCCGCGATACATGCCGCCGATCTGGGGGATGGTGACGTGGGATTCGTCGGCAAAGACGATGGCGTTGTCGGGGATGAACTCGAACAGCGTGGGCGGCGGCTCGCCGGGGGCGCGCCCGGTGAGGTAGCGCGAATAGTTCTCGATCCCGTTGCAATGGCCGGTGGCCTCGAGCATCTCCAGATCGAAGGTGGTGCGCTGCTCCAGCCGCTGCGCTTCCAGAAGCCTGCCCTCGTTCACCAGCTGGTCCAGCCGCTGGCGCAGCTCCTTGCGGATTTCCACGATCGCCTGTTTCAGCGTCGGCCTGGGCGTCACGTAATGCGAATTGGCGTAGATGCGCACGCGCTCGAACCGGTCGGTCTTCGCCCCGGTGAGCGGGTCGAACTCGGTGATCGCCTCCAGTTCCTCGCCGAAAAACGACAGCCGCCAGGCGCGGTCGTCCAGGTGCGCCGGCCAGATTTCCAGCACATCGCCGCGCACGCGAAACGTGCCGCGCTGAAAGGCCGCGTCCGAGCGGCGGTATTGCTGGGCCACCAGATCGGCCATGATCGCGCGCTGGTCGCAGTCCTTGCCGGCCTCAAGGTCGATGGTCATCTCGGAATAGGTTTCCACCGAACCGATGCCGTAGATGCACGACACCGAGGCGACGATGATCACGTCGTCGCGTTCCAGAAGCGCGCGCGTGGCGGCATGGCGCATCCGGTCGATCTGTTCGTTGATCTGGCTTTCCTTTTCGATGTAGGTGTCGGACCGCGGCACATAGGCCTCGGGCTGGTAGTAGTCGTAGAAGGACACGAAATACTCGACCGCGTTTTCCGGGAAGAACCCCTTGAATTCGCCGTAAAGCTGGGCCGCGAGCGTCTTGTTCGGGGCCAGGATGATCGCCGGGCGCTGGGTCTTCTCGATGACCTTGGCCATGGTGAATGTCTTGCCGGTGCCGGTGGCGCCCAGCAGCACCTGGTTGCGTTCGCCGGCCTCGATACCCTTGACCAGCTCGGCGATCGCCTGCGGCTGGTCGCCGGCCGGCTCGTAGCGTGTGCGCATCACGAAACGCCGCCCGCCCTCGAGCTTCTCATGCCCGGGCGAAAGCGTTCCGGAACGGGTTCTGGCGCTGGACGGCATTGTTGATTCCCCTGCTCGGGGAAGGGTCGGCCACTTCCCTGCCCGATGCAACCACGGTCGCCGACCGCGTCGCAATACCTTGACGAGTTGTTAACAGATAAAATACAACTTTGAGTAACATTTTCCTTGCCATGCCGCAGCCCTTCGCGTAATTTCGACCTGCAAGCAGTACCAACACAGGTTGCCGGCTGGCCGCTGCACCCACCCACCCCACCCACCGCTCCCTGGCGAGCCGGCCGGCAACCGACCTCCTCCCGGTAACGGCAAGGGGCGGCGCCTGCGGGGTGCCGTCCTCTTGCATGCCCCCTTGCATTCGGACCGGATCGGCCCGATAAGGTCGCACAGCGACGGGAGAGCCTGCAATGAGTGCACGCATCTACAGACCGGCCAGAACGGCGATGTCTTCGGGCATGGGCAAGACGCGAAAATGGGTTCTCGAATTCCCGGCGGAAACGCCAAAGGAGATCGACCCGCTGATGGGCTGGACCTCGTCGGCCGACACCCGAAGCCAGGTCCGGCTGGAGTTCGACAGCAAGGAAGCCGCCCTGACCTACGCCCGGGCGCATGGCATAGACGCCGTTGTGGCAGAACCGCCCCCGCGCCGGCCGAACATCCGGCCCGGCGGATACGGCGACAATTTCGCACCCCACCGGCGCACGGTCTGGACCCACTGAGCCGCCGCCGGCAACGGCATTCCGCGGGAAACGCTGCGCGGAGCGGCAGGCGGTGCAGAGCCTGCGGCGGCTGTCGTGCACCCTTGATCTCGCGCGCCGCTTGCGCGAGACAGGGACCGTGGTCCCTTAGCTCAACTGGATAGAGCAGCCGACTTCTAATCGGCAGGTTGAGGGTTCGAGTCCTTCAGGGACCGCCAGGCGGCGCGCCGCGGGCAGGAGCGCATACCGCATCTTCCTGTCCTTGCACGCGCTTCCCGAAACCGCCCCGCGGCCGGTCCCGCTCTGGCTCCCGCCCCGACAGGCCCGGGTTCACCCCGGCAGGTCGCGCCGCCCGATACGCGCCAGAACCTCCGCATCCGGCTTCATCCCCAAGGTACCCCGCAGCATCCCGCGCGCCGCCGCCCGATGCCCCTTCGCCAGGTGCCTGAGCGCCTTGAGAAGGCTGTGGGCCAGGGCAAAGGGCAGGGCAAGGGGGCGGTAGCGGCGGATGAACCTGATCTTGCTGCGCGCCATGAAATAGGCCGCCAGCGGCGACGGCCCGCGCTCCAGCGTCGCCGAACCGATGGAATGGCCGGCATGATGATAGACCACGGCCTCGGGGCAGGTCGCCAGCGGCAGCTCCCCCCGGCGCAGGCACCAGTCAACCTCCTCGTAGAAAAGGAAATAGTCTTCCGGCATCGGCCCGGCCGTTTCCAGAAACGCGCGCGAAACCAGCATGTGCGCGCCGGCGACATAATCGATCTGCCCCGCCGCTGGCGAGGGCACATCGGGCCCGGAGCGGCCCAGGTTGAAGGGCACGCAGACACCGGTCAGGAAATTCACCCGCCCACCCTCCGACTGGATCATGTCATCGGGTGCGCAATAGTGGACTCGCCCCCCGATCACCCCGTAGCGTCCCAGCCTGCCCGCACATTCCAGCAAGGCCGAGGCCGTATGCCCGACGGCCATGCAGTCGGGGTTGAGAATCCAGAAATGCGCAACCTCCGGCAACGCCTGCAGACAGCGCAGTCCGGCATTGACTCCGGCGGCGAAGCCGCGGTTCTCGGGCAGGCGGATCAGCCCCACCGTCCCGGCGGAAAGCGCTTCGGGGGTCTTGTCAGCCCGGACCAGCGCCACCGGCCCGTGCGGGCGCGGCCGGAAGGGGAGCCCCTGGGGGGTCGGGCGCAGCCGGCCCTGCGCCCAGGCCTCGATCACGGCCACCGTTCCGTCGGGCGAGGCATTGTCCACCACGACAATGCGCAGCTCCGCCCCCGTGCAGGCAAACAGGCTCTCGAGGCAGGGCGCGATCACCCCCGCGGCGCCATAGGTCACCACAACGACACCGATCACCATGTCCGCCCCCGGAATTCCGCCGCACGCACGAGCCCCTGCATAACCGCATTGCATAACCGCATGGAGCGAAAATGACAGCGGCTCCGGCCGTTGCGGAAAATCCGTTTCCGCTGGCACATCAGTTCCCGCCCTTCGACCACATTTGCCCAGCCCCGGCAACCGGGCGGCGGTAACATTGCGTTCAGGCTTCCGAACGGCGATGGACAATCCGCCGTGCAGCCGCCAGTAATCGGCAGGGTGCAGGAACGGCGCGGCCGCGGACCCGGGTGACAAACCGCACGAACGCGATGGAATGGCGATATTGACGAGCATACCCGATTGTCCAGGAGCAGGCGATGCTGCCCCCGGACCCTGACCGGAGCAAGGCGGCCTCCGGCTTCTTCCGCAAGGCGTCGCTGTCCTTCACCATGCGTTTTGCCGGGCTCGCGCTGCAGTTTCTCGGCGCAATCATGGTGGCCCGGCTGCTCGGAGCGGAAAGCTATGGCGCCTATACCTATGCCTCGACCTGGGCGGTGTTCATCGGGATGATCATGCCGCTGGGGCTGTCGGGGCTCTCGGTGCGCGAAGTGCCGGCCTATCTGGAACGCCGCCAGCTTGGCCTGCTGAACGGCTATTTCCTGACCCTTGCCGCCACCGTCGCCCTGAGCGCGGCCGTCATGGCCGGCGTTCTGTCCTGGCTCGAACGGGCCGGGCTGCTCGTTCTCGCACCCGGCTGGAAGCTGGCTCTGGCATTGGCCGTGATTCATGCGCTCGTACTGGCCACCTCGAACATGCTGAACGCCTTCCAGCGGATCCTGACATCGCAGTTCCTGGAAACGATCCTGCGCCAGTCGATCTACCTGGGGCTGATCGGCGCCGCGGCCTGGCTCGGCTTCGGCCTGAGCAGCCGCATCGCCTTCGAGCTGTCCATCCTGTCGGCCCTGCCGGTGCTGGCGGTGATGGGCGCGATCCTGCTGCGGATGTGGCGACAGAACGGTAGCAGCGGAATCCGGCCACGCTTTGCCTTCCGGTTCTGGTTCGCCGGAGCCGCGCCGATCCTGATGACGGTGCTCGCCAACCGGCTCCAACTCGACCTGGACGTGATGATGGTAGGCGCGATGCTCGGCGACCGGGAGGTGGGAATCTACCGGGCGGCCGCGCGTGGGGCGATGCTGGTATCGATCGCCAACATGGTGGCCCTGCAGCTGGTGGGGCCGATGCTGTCGCGCGCCCTGGCCGCCGACGACAGCGCCGGAGCCCAGCAGCTCCTTTCCAAGGCGGCGGCGGTCTCCTTCCTGACCGGAATGCCGATCGTGCTGGCCTTGGGTGCTGGAGCGCCGCTGTATCTGGGGCTCTACGGGGCCGGGTTCCCCGAGGCGTCGCTGTCGCTCAGGCTCCTGATGCTGGGGCAGGCCGCGATCGTCCTAGCCGGCGCCGACAGCATTCTGCTGATCATGCTGCGGCGGGAAAGGCTCGTCCTGCTGGTGACAGCCGGCGGGGTTGTGGCGAATTTCGCCCTCAACCTTTCGCTGATCGGCCCCTTCGGCATCGAGGGAGCGGCGGTGGCATCGTTGATCTCGATGATCGCCACCCGGCTGACCATGGTCCTCTGGATCCTGCGCACGACCGGATTCGACCCGACGGTTCGCCCGACGCTGCACAGGTTTCTGCGCAAGGGGAAGCGCTGAGCCGGGGCCGGCGGGAAGGCACGGCAGAGGCGGGAAGGCCCGGAAGGCGCCGCGCCGGCAGCGCCCGGAGCCTCAGCGGATTTCATAGGCGCCGATGTCCGGTCGCGCGCCGAGCGGGCGTGCAGTGCCGATGATGTCCTGACGGGGGGCGACCCGGCCGTCGCCGGCATCGATCAGCCCGCTGCCAGGGCGCGGACGATAGTCGCCGTTCAGGGGATCGACCAGCAGTGCTGCCGTATCGGAAACCACCCTGTTGCCGAGCAGCGTGACGCCGGCGCCGCCGTCCGCGCCCGTCCTTACGGCATGGGCCAGATTGTTGGCCACGGTCACCAGCTGCGGCCCCCTCCCCTCGGATGCGCCGCGCAACTGGAATCCGAACAGCCCGATCCACGGCCGTTCGCCCGAGGGGCCGCGGGCATTGATCAGCGTGTTGTTGAGGATCCGCCCGCCCTTCACCCCATAGGCGGTGATCCCGTGCCAGGCGCTGACCGACAGCACGTTGTTCTGCACCAGGAGATCGTCCAGGTAACCCTTCATGAAGATCCCCTGCAACGAACAGATGAAGGGATGCTCCCGCGGGCCGCGCCACTCCTCGATGATGTTGTTCTCGATCACCAGCCCGGTCACGGTGCCCCCGTCGGGCCTGCCGTCCGGCCCGAGAGACCAGCTCTGGAAACCGTCGTCATGCTGTGCCGTATCGACCTCGACGCAATCGCGCACGACATTGCCGCGGATCAGCGAAAAGTCGCCGAGCGCACGCAGCCCGTCGCCGTCGAACCCGAATACGCGGTTGTTCACGAGCCGCGCCCGCGCCCCCGAGGCCTGAACCCCGTGGAACACGCCATACAGCGTGCTGTCGCGCACCGTGCTGTCCGGCCCCTGGATCAGGATGCCCCCGGCCCGGGCCTCGCGCCAGTCCTCCTTGCGCCACTGCCGGTAGTTGCGCCCGTCTTCCCGACCGCGCACCTCCAGCCGCTCGAAGCGGATGCGGGAGCTTCCGGCATAGGCGCGCACCAGGGTGCGGACCTGCCGTTTCGCCCCGGGCCGGGGCCATATCTTCAGGCCGCGGAAGATCAGCCCGGACGCGTTGACCACATGCAGCGCGTCGAAATGCACCCGCGCGCCGGGGGCCGGGGCAATCAGGACCGGCTCGGAAAACCGCGCCACCCCCACCTTGACGAAACCGTATTCGCCATCGAGCAGCCGCAGTTCGTCACCACCGGAGACCCGGCCGGAAGTCAGCACCCGCGCGAGATCCCGCCAGGGGGCATCGCGGCTGCCGTCCCCCCCGGGGGGAGCGGCGGGCGAAACATAATAGACCCCGGCCGCGACCGGCCCCGGCAGTGCCGCGAGCCCCCCTCCCAGAAGAAGCAGAAGCACCGGCAGGAAAAGGTCGGGCAGCCGGCGCCGGATGCGGGGCTCGTTCCTTCCTGACATCCCGTTCCTCCGGTTGCCGCGGCGCCACCGCGCCAACGTCGGAAAGCCTAACCCATCGGGGGCCGATCACCAACAGGTTCCGGGATGCGGCCTCCGACCAGCCCGGTGATCATGTCTGCCGTCCGGCGCACCGCCCGGCCGATCCGCTCGACATCGCGATCGGAAAAGCGGACTGCCGGCCCGGAAACCGAGATTCCGGCGAAGGCCTCTCCGAAAGCGTTGAACACCGGCGCGGCGACGCAGCGCATGCCGCAGTAATGTTCCTCGTCATCCAGAGCCCAGCCGCGCCGGGCCGTCCGGGAGAGATCGGCAAACAGCCGCTCGGCCGTGGTCAGGGTGCGCGGGGTGAACCGGGCGAGCCCCGCCTTGCGCAGGATCCGCTCCGCATCGCGCCGTGCCATGTGCGCCAGGATCGCCTTGCCGATGCCCGAGGCATGCATCTCGCTGCGGGTGCCCGGCCGGAAGAAGGCCCGGATCGGGTTCTGCGTCTCGACCTGAGAGACATAGACGATGCACGCATCCTCGACGATCGCCAGATTGGCGGTTTCGCCGGTTTCCAGCATCAGCTCGCGCAGGCTGCGCCGCGAGCCCTCCACCAGATTGGTGCGCAGGAGGTAGGCGCTGCCGACCCGGAACGCCCCGATCCCGACCGACCATTCCTGCGCCGTATCATCGAATTCCGCCAGACCGTGCGCCTGGAGCGTGACCAGGAGGCGGTGCGCCGTCGAGGCCGGCATGCCGGCACCCAGCGCCAGGTCGGTCAGGGTGGCGCTGCCGTCGCGGGCCAGGAGTTCCAGCAACCGGAGCCCCCGGTCGAGCGCCTGGACCCGGGCTTCGCCCGCCCCCCCCGGAGACGACCTGGGCCGCCCCCTCCTGCGCCGCATCTGGGTCGATTCCGCCATGCCTGCCTCCGAATCCTTTCCTGCATCTTCTCCCGCCCCCTGCATAGTGGAAATTGTTTTCACCTTTGTCACCTGACAAAATGGAAAACGTATTTTCCATTGGAATCATTGCCATGGCAGAAATCGCCGGTTTTTGGAAAATATTTTCAAAAAAATTGCAACCCCGGCCCCATGCGCTATCATGCAGAGATGCAGAGAACCGTTTCAAAACCGGAGGGCAGCACCGCCATGTTCGGCCTCAACCCGGCCTTCATCCCCGGCCCGACCAACATCCCCGACCGGCTGCGCGCCGCCATGAACGTGCAGACGCTCGACCACCGCGCGCCGGATTTCGTGTCTGTCTTCGCCCCGGTTCTGGCCGACCTGAAAAAGGTGTTTCGCACCGAAAGCGGCGAGACATTCGTCTTCCCGGCCAGCGGAACCGGCGGCTGGGAGGCGGCGATCACCAACACGCTGAGCCCCGGCGACAAGGTGCTGGTGGCGCGCTACGGCATGTTCAGCCACCGCTGGATCGACATGTGCCAGCGCCACGGGCTGGACGTGCAGGTGCTCGAATGCGAATGGGGCAGCGGCGCGCCGGCCGATCGCTTCGCCGAGGCGCTTGCCGCCGACAGCGCGCAGGACATCAGGGCCGTGCTGGTCACCCACAACGAAACCGCCACCGGCGTGGTTTCCGATGTGGCCGCGGTGCGCGCCGCCATCGACAGCGCCGACCACCCGGCGATGCTGTTCGTCGATTGCGTCTCGTCGCTCGGCTCGATGGATTTCCGCATGGACGACTGGGGCGTCGACATCGCCATTGCCGGCTCGCAGAAGGGCTTCATGCTGGCCGCCGGCGCGGCCATTCTCGCCGCCTCTCCAAGGGCGCTGGAAGCCACCGAACGGGCCGGGCTGAAGCGCTGCTACTTCGACTTCCGCGACATGCGCGCGGCCAATGCCTCGGGCGGGTTTCCCTACACCCCGCCGCTCAACCTGATCTTCGGGTTGCGCGAAAGCCTGGCCATGCTGTTCGAGGAAGGGCTCGACAACGTCTTTGCCCGCCACCACCGCCTTGCAACAGGCGTGCGCAAGGCGGTCGATGCCTGGGGGCTCAGCCTGGTGGCGAAGTCGCCCGAACTGCAGTCCGATTCGGTCAGCGCCATCTATGTGCCCGAGGGCTTCGATTCCAACGCGCTCACCGATCACGCCTACGAACGCTACGGCGTGTCCTTCGGCATCGGCCTGGGCGAGATGAACGGCAAGGCGTTCCGCATCGGCCACCTGGGCGCGCTGAGCGACGTGATGGTGCTTTCGGGGCTTGCCACCATCGAGATGGCGATGAAGGATCTCCGCTACCCGATCGAGCTGGGCGCCGGGGTGGCCGCAGCCCAGGAGCATTTCCGCAACAGCACGGCAGCGGCGATACAGGCCGCCGCCTGAGAGCCGCCGGAGAGAGACCGAATGGAGATACCGACCTACGAAGATGTCGAAAGGGCGCATGAGCGCATCCGCCCCCATGTGCACGAAACCCCCGTCCTGACCTCGCAAACCTTCAACCGGATGACCGGGGCCGAGCTGTTCTTCAAATGCGAGAACTTCCAGAAGGCCGGCGTGTTCAAGGCGCGCGGGGCCTCGAACGCGGTGTTCTCGCTGACCGACGAACAGGCAAAGCGCGGCGTGGCCACCCATTCATCGGGCAACCACGGCCTGTCGCTCTCCTATGCCGCCGGGCGACGGGGTATCCCCTGCCAGGTGGTCATGCCCCGCACCGCCCCCGAAGCCAAGAAGGAGGCCGTGCGCGGCTATGGCGGCTCCATCACCGAATGCGAGCCTTCGACCTCCAGCCGCGAAGAGGTGTTCGCCAGGGTCGTGGCCGAGACCGGCGCCGAATTCGTGCACCCCTACAACGACCCGCGGGTGATCGCGGGCCAGGGCACCTGTTCGCGCGAGCTCTTGTCCCAGACCGGCGGGCTGGACGCGGTGATCGCCCCGATCGGGGGCGGCGGCATGGTCTCGGGCACCTGCCTGACGCTTTCCAGCATCGCGCCGGATGTGGAAATCTTTGCCGCCGAGCCGAAACAGGCCGATGACGCCTGGCGCAGCTTCAAGGCCGGCCATATCATCGCCGATGACGCCCCCGAAACCGTCGCCGACGGGCTCAAGGTGCCGCTCAAGGATCTGACCTGGCATTTCGTGAAGAACCACGTCACCGACATCCTGCTGGCCGAAGAGCAGGAGATCATCGACGCGATGTATCTGATCTGGCAGCGGATGAAGATCGTGGTCGAACCCTCGTCGGCGGTGACGCTGGCGACCATCCTGAAGAACAGGGATCGCTTCGCGGGAAAGCGCGTGGGCGTGATCCTGACCGGCGGCAACGTGGACCTGAAGAAACTGCCCTGGATGTGAACCGGGGCCGGAGGAGAACGCGATGAAAGATGCCAATCTCGACCATTACGAAGTGGGCTACGACATCCCGGCCAAGCCCGGCATGTCCTATGACGAGATCCAGACCCCCTGCCTGATCGTGGACATGGATCAGCTGGAAAGGAACCTCGACAAGATGCAGGCCGATGCCGATGCCATGGGCATGCGGCTGCGGGTGCATGGCAAGATGCACAAGTCCGCCGACATCGCGAAGATGCAGATCGAACGCGGCGCCTGCGGAATCTGCTGCCAGAAGGTGAGCGAGGCCGAAGCCTTTGCCCGTGCCGGCATCAGGGACATCCTGGTTTCCAACCAGGTGCGCGATCCGGCCAAGATCGACCGGCTGGCGCAACTGCCCAAGCTCGGCGCGCGCACGCTGGTCTGCGTGGACGATCCCGACAACGTGGCCGACCTCTCTGCGGCGGCGCAAAAGCACGGCACCGAGATCGAATGCCTCGTTGAAATAGACTGCGGCGCCGGGCGCTGCGGCGTCACCACCAGCCAGGACGTGGTGCATATCGCCAGGCTGATCGACGCCGCCCCGGGGCTGAAGTTTTCCGGCATCCAGGCCTATCAGGGCGCCATGCAGCACCTGGACCGCTACGAGGACCGCAAGGAAAAGATCGACATCGCCGTGGCGATGGTGAAGGACGCCGTGCAGGCGCTCAAGGCCCAGGGGCTGGAGTGCGACATCGTTGGCGGCGGCGGCACCGGCAGCTATTATTTCGAAGGCGCATCAGGGGTTTACAACGAACTGCAATGCGGCTCCTACGCCTTCATGGATGCCGACTATGGCCGCATCCTCGATGAAAACGGCGTGCCGATTTCCGAAAGCCAGTTCGCTTCCTCGCTGTTCCTTCTGACCTCGGTGATGAGCCACGCCAAGCCCGACAAGGCAGTGGTCGATGCCGGCCTCAAGGCGCAGTCGGTGGACAGCGGCCTGCCCAGGGTGCACGGCATCGAGGGGGTCGAATACGTCAAGTGCTCGGACGAGCACGGGGTGATCGCCGACCCGGAGGGCAAGCTGAAGATCAACCAGAAGATCCGCCTGATCCCCGGCCACTGCGACCCGACCTGCAACGTGCATGACTGGTATGTGCTGGTGCGCGGCGACAAGGTTGAAAACGTCATTCCCGTCACCGCGCGGGGGCTCGCCTACTGATGCTGATCGTATCCGAAGAAACCTGCCGGCAGGTGATGACCCGCCCGGCCGCCTTTGACGCGGTCGAGGCCGTTTTCGGCGCCATGGCGCGTGGCGATGCCTGGAACTTTCCGGTGGTGCGCGAGGCCATCGGGCACGCCGATGCGCTCTATGGCTTCAAGTCGGGTTTCGACAAGGCGGGGCTGGTGCTGGGCGTCAAGGCCGGCGGCTACTGGCCGCACAACATGGCGCGGGGGCTGACCAACCACCAGTCCACCGTCTTCCTGTTCGATCCCGACACCGGCATGCTCTCGGCGCTGGTGGGAGGCAACTACCTGACGGCGCTGCGCACCGCGGCCTCGTCGGCCATTTCGATCAACCGCCTGGCGCGCAGGGATGCACGGGTGCTGGGCATGGTCGGGGCCGGCCACCAGTCGCAGTTCCAGCTGCGCGCGGCGGTGGAGCAGCGCGATTTCGAGCGCGTGGTCGCCTGGAACTTCCACCCCGAAATGCTGCCAAGGCTGGGGGCCGTGGCCGAAGAGCTGGGCCTGCCCTTCGAGGCGGTGGAGCGCGAGGAACTGGGCGCGCAGGCCGACGTGATCATCACCATCACCTCGGCGCATGAGGCCTTGCTGATGAAGGACTGGATCAAGCCCGGCACCCATATCGCCTGCATGGGCACCGACACCAAGGGCAAGCAGGAGGTGGACCCGCAGCTTGTCGCCGCCGCCACCCTGTTCACCGACGAGGTCGCCCAGTCGGTGAGCATCGGTGAAACCCAGCACGCCATCGCCGCCGGGCTGATTTCCCAGGCCGACATCACCCCGATCGGCGCGGTGATCAACGGCGACCACCCGGGGCGGACATCGGACAGCGAGATCACGCTGTTTGACGGCACCGGCGTCGGGTTGCAGGATCTGGCCGTGGCCTCGGCCGCGGCGCAGATTGCGCAAGACAAGGGGTTGGCGCAGGAGGTTGCTCTTTAGGCCGGGCCGCCGACCGGCTTACCGGTTGGCGTCGATCCAGCGCGACATCAGCACCCGGTCGCGAAAGCACTCGGGCGGGATTTCGCGCCGCTTGATCCGTGCGATCCGCTCGGCGAAACCCACCTGTTTCGATGACGGGTAGGCCAGGAACCGGCTGGTCTCCATCGCCTTGCGGTGCCGGTCGATCCAGTCGGACAGGACGCGACGGTCCTGCCGGGCTTCCCAGGGCAGCACCGCACCGGTGCGCGCCGCGATCTTGCGGGCATAGGCCAGTTGTTTCTCGGTCACCGGAATCTGGTGGTAGTCGTTCGACGATCCGCGGTTCATCGGCGGCGGGGGTTGGTTCATGGCAGCCATGTCGTGTCTCCACTTCATGTTCAAACATAGAACATTAGTGGAACATTGTCAATATCCGGTGGATGCACCCAAAATGGGCACCATATATGGACGCCGCCGGCTCAGAACATCACGCCCACCAACCACAGGGTGATCGCCGGAAACGCCGCCAGAATCACCACCCGCACCAGATCCGAGATCACGAAAGGCAGCACGCCGCGGTAGGTCCGGGACATGGGCACATCCCCGGCAAGCGAGTTGATGATGAACAGGTTCATCCCCACAGGCGGCGTGATCAGACCGACCTCGACCACGATCAGCGCCAGAATCCCGAACCAGATTCCGGCCTGTTCCGGGCTCAGACCGAAATCCAGCACCTCGATGATCGGAAAGAAGATCGGGATCGTCAGCAGGATCATGCTGAGGCTGTCCATGATGCAGCCGAACGCCAGGTAGAACAAGAGCATCAGCGCCAGCACCATGTAGGGCGCATAGCCCTGCGCCACCACCCATTCGGCCATCCTCTGCGGTGCCTGGGTAAAGGCCAGGAAGGAGTTGAACAGCTGCGCGCCCAGGATGATCAGGAAGATCATGGCGCTGGCAATCGCCGCTTCAAGAATCGAGTCGAGGAAGCCGCGAAAGGTCAGCCCGCCGGTGGCGATTCCGTAAAGAGCGGTGGCCACCGCCCCCACGGCCGCGCCCTCGGTCGGCGTGAACAGCGCCTGCACGCCGGGGCGCACCCAGTTCCAGTCGCCGGCGATGCCGCCGATCACCAGTCCGAAGATCACCACCACCGGCCAGATCCCGAGCAACGTGCGCAGACGCTCGCCATAGGGGCGGCGCTCTGCAGTCGGGGCCGCGCCCGGATTCAGCCGTGCGTAGATCGCAACCGTCACCATGTAGCCGAACGCCGCCAGCACTCCCGGCACCAGGGCGGCAATGAACATCTTGACGATGTTCTGCTCGGTCAGGATGGCGTAGATCACGAGAATCACCGAAGGCGGGATCAGGATGCCCAGCGTGCCGCCCGCCGCCAGAACACCCGTGGCCAACGCATCGGAATAGCCGCGCTTGCGCATCTCGGGCAGGGCCACCTGGCCCATGGTGCTGGCGGTGGCCAGCGACGAGCCGCAGACCGCCCCGAACCCGGCGCAGGCCCCGACCGAGGCCATGGCGATGCCACCCCGCCGGTGGCCCAGCCAGTCCGAGGCGGCGGCGAACAGCGCCGCCGACATGCCGGACTTGGTGGCGAACTGCCCCATCAGCAGGAACAGCGGCACGATCGACAGCGAGTAGCTGGAAAAGGTGTCGTAGCTGAGCGTTTTCAGCTGCGCCAGAACCGGGCCCGGCCGACCCAGCACGTACCAGGTGCCGAAGAACCCGGTCATCCCCATGGCAACGGCGATGGGCACACGCAGGAAGATCGCCAGCAACAGCAGCCCGAAGGCGACGGCCGGCACCTCGAAACCGCTCATGCGGGCTGCTCCCTTCCCTGCAGGGTCCAGTTCAGGCTGCGCCAGACCGTATAGAGGCTGACCACCAGAAAGAACACCGCCCCCACCAGCGCCAGCGAATACGGGATCCAGATCGGCACCTCCAGCTCATAGGTCGTTTCCGGAAAGAACGGCGGCGCGCCCATCCCCAGCGCGCTGCGCAGCCCGTCCGATCCATAGGGGAACTTTTCTCCGAAGCCGACCCAGAACCGCCAGACGATGACCCAGGCGGCCAGCGAGATCAGCGCATCGCCTACCATCCCAAGAAAGGCCTGCGCCCGGCCCGGCAGACGCGAGACGAAGATGTCCACCGTCACATGCCCGCGCCTGAGCTGGGCCAGCGGCAGAAAGGAAAAGACCGCAACTGCCACGCCCATCTCGACGATCTCGAAGTCGCCCTTGATCGGGCCGAAGCGCTCATCCACCGCCAGCAGCGCCCGGCCGATGATCGAGACAACCGTGATCAGCGAGACCGCGGCCAGGATGATCCCCCCGCCATAGGCCAGAAGCCTGGCAAGCCGCTCCAGCGCCCGCCCGACCCGGCGTTCGACATCCGGTGCCAGTGTCATTGCCTGCTCTCCTTCCTGCCCCGTTGCGTGCTCCTGCCCCGCATGCTGCTGCGCACCCTCCTTCCCCTTGCCCGGCCGCTTGCCCGACCCCGGCGCCGGTTCAGCACGGAACCCGGCCTTCTTCAAGATAGCAGAGCGCCATCAGCAGATAGGCGGTGCCCCAGATCAGTTCGCTGTCCTGCGCAAAGCCGCGCGGGCGGTTGAAGCAGCCGTCCACCAGCCGCCCGGTGGGCCGGACATGTTCGGCCAGCGCCTCCAGCATCGGCTCCAGGTGGTCGGTGAACTCGGCGACCTCGCCGGCCAGGGCATCCCCGCGCGCCTCCACCGCCATGCGCGCCAGCTGCTCGACGACGATGGCCGCAGCCGAGGTGTCGCGCAGCCCGCCCGGGTCGTCGAAATCCCAGGGCGGCACCCCGTCGCCCACGGCGTTGCGCCAGAATCCGAATACCGCGCGCGCCGCATCGCGATAGCGAGATTCGCCGGTTTCCTGCCAGGCGCGCAGAAACCCGGCGATGGCCCAGGCCTGGCCGCGGCTCCAGCAGCTGTCGTCATGGGCGCCCAGCAGCGTGAAGCGGCGCAGGATGCGGTCCTCGTCCTGCGCATATTCGATGAACTCGACGGTCGAGCCGTCGGGGCGCAGGAAATCGCGGATCGTCACGTCCAGATGGCGCCTGGCACCGCGCAGGAATGTCTCGTCGCCGCTCTGCCGCCAGGCCCACCAGTCCAGCCGCAGATTCGGGTGCACGTTGTCCACTGCCACGATCCGGCGCGAGGCGAGCGTGGTGCTCTTGACCTGCACCTCGTGCCCGATGGGCATGGCGCCGTTGAAGGGGATCGCCATCGCCCGCACCGCCCAGGCCGCGGCCATGGCCAGGGTGCGCATCTCCTCGCGGCCGGTTTCGGCATGCAGCCGCGCCGCCGCGTAGTAGAAGCGGTGGCCGCGGAACTGGTCGTCCTTTTCCAGCTTCGGGCGCAGGGCCTCGGTGCGCGCCAGCGCTTCGTCGATCAGCTCGGCCCGCCCTTCAAGTCGGCCCTTGATACGCAGGCACTCCACCCAGTGGCCGCCGCACCAGTCGCCGTCGTCGGTGGTCTGCCAGCGGCCGCTGTGCAAATCGGCATGATAGGGCCAGAGCGCGCCGACCTGCGCCCGGGTCTCGCCGATACGCGCCAGCAGGTCGTCGAGCAGGCCCGGCCGCCTCATCGGCCCGCCCCCGCGGGCGGCAGGATCGGCGGGCGGGCGTTCAGCGCCGCCACCTCCATGCCGGCGGTCCGCTTGTAGCTGTCGGCAAACGCCTGGCGCTCGGCCAGCGGCATCACCGCCTCGATGTCGTCGAAGCCGTCGGGGGCGCGCCGGGCCACGATGTCGAGGATCCGGTCCGGCCCGTCGCCGCGATTGGCCAGCACCACCGCGTTCACTGCCTCGCGCCGGGTCTCGTCATAGGCAGCCAGGGCCCGCGCGCCGGGGCCGTGTTCCAGCAGGCAGGCGGTCAGCACGCGGGCATCGACGATCGCCTGGCTGGCTCCGTTCGAACCGATCGGATACATGGCATGGGCCGCATCGCCCAGCAGCGTCACCGGCCCGAAGGACCAGCGCGGCAGCGGGTCGCGATCGACCATCGGAAATTCCCAGATCCCTTCGGCCCCGGCGATCAGCGCCGGGATGTCCAGCCAGTCGAACCGCCAGCCGGCAAAGCGCGGCGCGAAAGCCCCGGCGGCGGCCGGGCGGTTCCAGTCCTGCTCCCGCCAGCGATAGCCTTCGGGCATGGCCAGGTCGGCGATCCAGTTGATCAGGCTGCCGCCCCCCGGCAGGTCGGCGATCGGGTAGCAGACGAACTTGCACGCCCGGGTGCCGGCCATGGCCATGCAGCGCCCGCCCAGAAAGCGCGGCCCCCGGCTGAGGCCCCGCCACATCATCGTGCCGCCCCACCGTGCCGGCCCTTCGCCCGGGTAGAGCCGGGCGCGGACGGTGGAATTGATCCCGTCAGCACCCACCAGCACCGCGCCGCGTGCGCGGCCGGCGGGCGTGCCGCTGGCCCGGTCGATCAGCTCCAGCGCGACCTGCCCGCCCTCTTCGTCCCAGCCGGCGACGGCCCGGCCGAGCCGGATGGCATCGCCGCCGGCCCGCGCCCTGAGCGTCCGCAGCAGCAGCATCTGCAATTCGCCGCGGTGGATCGAATACTGCGGCCAGCGGTATCCGGCATGCCGGCCGCGCGGCTCGCGCCAGATCTCCTGCCCCCGGGTGGAGAAATAGGCCACCTCGCGGGTGCGCAGGCCGATCCGGTCCAGATCCTCGGCAAGGCCCAGTTCGAACAGCTCGCGCACCGCCTGGGGCTGCAGGTTGATCCCCACCCCCAGAGGGCGCGGCGCACGCACCGCCTCGAAGATGCGAAAGTCGATACCGGCCTGATGCAGGCTGAGCCCCAGGGCCAGCCCGCCGATTCCGGCACCGGCGATCAGAACCGTCATCCTGCCACCTCCGCGCCAGCCCCGGGCCGCCCCCGCCAGCCGGCCGGACCGGCCCGCGGGGACACCTGTGCGTCAGTCGCTGTATTTCGCGACCAGGGCCCGGGCATCGGCCACCATCGCGGCACCGTCCAGCCCCTTGGCCGTCACCTCTTCGATCCAGGCCCGGGTCAGCTCTTCGCCGATTTCCCGCAGCCGGGCGGTGGTATCCGCATCCATGGTATGGATGGCGTTGCCGTTGTCGGCGGTGATCCTGCGGCCGACCTCGTCGCCCTCATCCATGGCGCGCCCGGCCCAGGCCGAAGTCTCGATGCCGGAGTTGGCGTCAATCACCGCCTTGAGATCATCGGGCAGCGCGTCATAGGCCTCCCTGTTCATCGCCCAGATGAAGAAGGTGTTGTA
>Ga0256839_1000150_pt1 | contig 91382 bp, 82 predicted proteins | sample 354166metaG_FD_185968 | JGI IMG/M metagenome (GOLD analysis project Ga0256839, IMG submission 185968) | Hydrothermal vent microbial communities from Mid Atlantic Ridge, Atlantic Ocean - 354-166 | ecosystem: Environmental > Aquatic > Marine > Hydrothermal vents | place: Atlantic Ocean: Mid... | reverse complement strand
CACGACGAGAACGAGAAAGCGACCGGAGGAACGCCTATGACCCGCTCCAGTGTCACGCGCGCCCTCAGGCGCGCCCTCGCCGCTTCCGCCCTCACCGCCGGCCTGGCCGCCGGTGGCGCCGCCCACTCGGCCGGCTTCGCCATCGTCGAGCAGAGCGCCTCGGGCCTCGGCAGCGCCTACGCCGGCGCGGCCGCCAATCCAGCCGACGCCAGCGTGCTCGCCTACAACCCGGCTGGAATCGCTGCCATCAGGCACCGTCAGCTCGTCGCCGCCGGCCATCTGATCCGTCCCCGCACACGGCTCCAGCCGGGCGCGACCCTGACCATCGGAAGCACCACCACGCCACTGTCCAATCTCGGGGGTCAGGCGGGCGTGACCGCCTTCGTGCCGAACCTCTACTTCGTGACCCCCCTGGGGCGCCACCTAACGGGCGGCATCGGTCTCTATGCCCCCTTCGGCCTGGCCACGGAATACGATCCCCGCTGGGGAGGACGGTATCACGCGATCAGGTCCGAGCTGCGCACGGTGAGCCTTGTGCCGACTATCGCCCTGCAGGCGGGCGAACGCCTCAGGATTGGAGCCAGCCTGAACATCAACTACGCCGAGGCGAACCTCACCAACGCCGTCGACTTCTCGGCTGTATGCCTGGGCATCGCGGCTGACCCCACCCTGAGCGCTCTTCTCGGTATCACAGCGGCCGACTGCGCCGCAGCCGGCCTCACCACCCCAGGCAATCCGGCCACGGACGGCACGGCGCGTGTGGAAGGCGACTCGTGGGGATTTGCCTTCCATGCGGGAGCGCTGCTGCGGCTCGACGACGGCACCCGCATTGGCCTGAGCTACCGCTCGAGCATAGCGCACACACTGGAAGGCGATGCACGTTTCAGCGGCACCCCGTCCCTCTTCTCATCCCGCAGGCTGTTCATCGACTCCAGGGCGGCGGCACCCATCCAGTTTCCGGAAAGCGTCTCCCTCAGCCTGGCGGTCCCCCGGGGACGATGGACGTGGCTCGCGGACGCCACCTGGACGAACTGGAGCCGCTTCGAGAAGCTGGTGATCTACTACCGCGACTCGAACCAGGCGCCCACCGAGGTGGACGAGAGCTGGCGCAGCAGCTGGCGACTGTCAGCAGGCTTCGACTACCGCGCATCGGCCGAGTGGACGCTGCGGGCCGGCCTCGCCTACGACCAGACGCCCATACCGGATGCCGAGCACCGCACGCCGCGCATCCCCGGCAACGACCGGCGCTGGCTGGCCGTGGGCGCCTCCTACCAGGGCAGGAAGAACCTGCGCCTCGACGTGGGCTACGCGCGCCTGTTCGTGAGCGACACGCCCATCCGCAACTCCAGCGGGCAGGGCCATCTGCTGACGGGCACCTACGAGTCGAGCGTGGACATCCTGAGCGCGCAGCTCGTGTGGCAGATGGACTGAGGCGGCGTGGCGGCCTGCCATCATCGCCGGTGGGGCCGGCTGGAAGCCGGCCCCACGGATGATGGCATTTCCCGTGCGCTAGGGCGCGGCGTCCGGTCCGCCGCACCGAAGAGCGTGAGCCCTGCGGCGCTCAGTCGTCCACGAGGTCCTCGCGCAGGGTGCCGATGTCCTCGCCCGCCATCTGGCGGCGGATGATCTCCACGTCGCGGGCATCGGGCGCGAAGGGGAAGGAGCGGATGTCGGTGGGGCTCGAGTCGCCGTAGGGGCGGTTGCAGGCGGAGATCTCCTCGTCGTCCTTGCCCGGGCAGCCCGAGGTGCGGAAGGGCTTGCCGCTGGCGATGATGGCCTCGAGCTCGTCGTGCGGCAGGCCGAAGTCCACCACGCGGCCCTCGCCGTCGAAGCGCATGGCCTCCAGGCGCACGCCCGCATAGTCGATGAGGAAGCGGGCCAGTTGCACCCGCCGCCACTGGTCGCGCGGCACTGGCTCCCAGTCCTCCATCAGCGAGCCCTGCTCCGGGAAGAAGGCGAACATGTGGTTGTGGCCGCCCATGTCGCGGATGCGCTGGCAGACCTCGAGGATCTCGCGCTCGGTCTCGCCCATCCCGCAGATCAGGTGCACGCCGAACCGCTCCGGCCCGAAGATCTCCGCCGCCCATTCGATCACCTGCCAGTACTTCTCCCAGGTGTGCGGACTGTCGACGGTCCTGCCGCGGGTGCGCTCGAAGATCTCGGGCGTGGCGGCGTCGAGGGCGACGGTGAAGATGTCGGCGCCCTCGCGCTCGAGGGTGACCAGGTCCTCGTAGGACATGGTGGTGGGGTTGGAGAGGATGGAGACCGGCACATGGGGGATCTCCGCCACCCAGCGCCTGAGCAGCACCAGGGTGTCCTCGTCCGAGCGCGGGTGGGTGATCATGGAGATGCACATGCGCTCGAACTGCCCCCGGTCGTCGCCCCGCTTGACGCGCTCGATGATCTCCTCGTAGCGCACGGTGGGCCAGTCCACGCGGATGAAGTTGCGGTCGGCGTAGTCGCGCGCCTCCTCGCGGTGGCGCGCCAGCCCGCAGTAGGCGCAGTTGGCGCGACATCCCTCCGGATAGGTCACCAGGAGGTTCAGGCAGTGCGTGCAGGCGGTGCGGTGCATGGTCCCCGGAATCAGGCCCAGGGTGATGGCCGCCGCCGTGGACAGCTGCACGTACTCCGGCGAGCGCATGTCCGGGGTGCGGATATGGTAGTCGGGCCGGTAGAAGGTGACCGGCGCCTCGTGGACCCTGTCTGCCGTCGTCGCCATGCTCACCACCTCCGCTGATGGAGGCCGGCTTAGCCGCAGATGGCGGCCGCCGGCCCGGTCTCGTCCTGGGTGTCGTCGAAGTATTCGGGGAAGGCGATCCAGCCCCGCCGCAGGGGTGCATCCCGCCGCGCGGCGGGTGTGCGCCAGAGGCACGCCAGCTCACGCCGGCGCCGCACGGCCCGCGCCAGCGTGGGCCCGTAGCGGTCGCGCATGTCCTCCTCGTAGTCCTCGAGCGCACCGGCCTCGCCGCCGAGCCAGGCGGCGGCCGCCGCGCCGGCAGCCTCGCCCGAGACCACCGCGGCGGGGATGCCCGCGCCCGTGATGGGATGGGTGAGGCCGGCGGCATCGCCCGCGAAGAGGACGGCCCCCTCCACCAGCCGCCGCCGCAGCCCACCCACCGGGATGGCGCCGCCGGTGCGCCCGAGCACCTCGCGGCCCACGCGGCCCTCGGCGGCGAGCGCCGCGTGCAGGCGCTCGAGCGGCGCGCGCAGGTCGCGCTGCCAGCGCTTGTCGGTGCCGAGCCCGAGGTTGGCCACGGTCCCCTTGGGGAAGAGCCAGCCGTAGCCGCCGGGGAAATCGTCGGAGAGCCAGATGTCGGTGTCGGCGTGGGGCTCGAGCAGCGGCACGGTGTGCTGGCGCGTCCACACCACCTCGAGGCGCGGCAGGCCCAGCGCGGCGCCCACCGGGGAATGCGGCCCATCGGCGGCCACCAGCGCACCGTAGCGCACCGCATGCCGCACGCCGGCGGCATCCAGCAGCAGCACGTCGCGCGCGGCGGCGTCCAGGGCCACCAGCCGCGTGCCGGTGGCGAGCGTGGCGCCGGCCGCGCGCGCCGCGCGTGCCAAGGTCCGGTCGAAGGCGGCGCGGTCCACCATCAGGCCCGGAAAGGCGCTCGCCTCCACATGGCCCGAGGGCAGGAAGGTGCGCATGCCGGTGATGCGCTGGACCAGCACCCCGGGCTCGCGGGCGCAGCCGCCCATGGGCCGGGGAATGAACTCGGCGCACTGCACAGGCTCGCCCACCACCCGGGCCTTGTCGACGGCGAGCACGCGGGCGCCGGCCGCGGCGGCGGCGCGCGCGGCCGAGGCCCCCGCGGGCCCGAGCCCTACCACCAGCACATCCACCGCCCGGGGCAGGCTCATGGCCGGGCCGCCTCATCGGTGGTCGGCGAGGCCAGCGCAGCCTCCAGCGCGGCGACGAAGTCGGCGGGCTCCAGCATGAGAAGCGCCGCCTCGTGCTCCCGGAAGAAGGCCTCCACGCGCGCACGCAGGTCCGCGCGCGGAACATCCTTCAGGGCCGCCTCGAGATCGGCCACCAGGCGCCGGGGCTGGACGAAGAAGTCGCCCGTGATGAGCACCTGCTTGACATGATCGCGGGCCTCGTCCAGCCACACGATGGCGCGGATGAGGCCGCCGCGGGCACGATGCACGCCCTCGAGCAGCGGGGCCTCGTCGGCCGGGGCGTCGCGGAGATGCACCCACTCGGGCGTGTCGATCTCGGCCAGGGCCTCGCGGTAGCGCGCCTCCTCGGCCGCGTTCAGGCCACCGGGCTCGAGCGTCACACCGAAGGCCTCGGCGAAGGCCTCCGCAAGATGCCGCTGGACCGTCTCGAGCGGGGGCACCTCGCCCAGCAGCTCGCGCAGGCTCACCACCCGGTCGCGGGCCCCGGCGACGGCCTTGCCCGAAAGCTTCTCGGCCGGGATGCGCAGCACGCGCAGCATCCGCTCCACGTCGAAGTCGAGCAGAAGCGTGCCCTGGTAAAGGAACGAGTCTCCGTCGAAGGCGCCGCCCGTGCCCGAGAGCTTGCGCCCGTCCACCTCGATGTCGTTGCGGGGGCGAAAGCGCGCGTCCACCCCGAGGCGCCGGATGCCGGCGGCGGCGGCCTCGCAGATGCGCCGGGCGATGGCGCCCATGTCGGCGGTGCCCAGCGTGCGGCGGTCGAGGTAGAGCTCCCAGCCGAGCTGGCCCTCGTCGAAGTAGATGGCGCCGCCGCCGGTGATGCGCCGCTGCACCTCGATCCCTGCGCGCGCGCACGCATCCAGATGCAATTCCTGGCGCGGGCTCTGGTGGAAGCCGATGAGCGCGCTGGGGCGGAAGCGCAGGAAACGCAGGGTGTGGGGCGCCTCACCCGCCTGGTGGGCTTCCAGCAGCGCGCGGTTGAGGGCGATGTTCTCGGCCGCGCGCCGCAGGCCGGTATCCAGCAGCCGCCAGGTGGCGCTCATGCGGCGCAGCCCCCGCAGCCGGTGGGCGCCGCCCCTTCCGCCACCACCCGGATGCCGCCCAGGCCGGCCGCGGCGGCGCGGGCCGCGCGCTCGTGGGCGAGCACGGCCTCCAGGTCGAGCTCGAGGCCCGTGTCCTCCAGGGCCATGACATCCTCGCCCACGGCGATGGAGCAGCACGCCGGCGTGACGCGCACGCGCCGCTCCAGCCGCGCGGCGAGCTCCACCGTGCCCTCGGAGGGATGCGCGATGCCGTCGAGGCCGGCGAGCACGGCGTAGGTGTCGATCTGCACGCGCGCGCGCCCGGCTGGGCGCGCGCAGCCGAGGAGCAGCGGCAGCTCCGGCAGGGCCTCGCGCGCGTCCATCAGGAATCGGCCGACGGCGGCTGTGTCGGGCGTGACGAAGGGCCGGCTCTCCGGGGCATAGAAAGGCATCACCACCACCAGCACCAGGGCGTCGGGCCGGTGGCGGCGCACCATCTCCAGGGCGCTCCACTCGCCGAGCAGGTAGCCGTAGTGGAGCCCGACGACGATGTGCGGCACCACCTTCATGCGCGTGGCGGTGAGCGCCTCCAGCGTCGCCTCGAAGTCGTCCACGCCGCGGCGCAGGTGGTAGACCTGCGTGATGGTGTCCTGCGCGCCGATGACGTCCATCATGGCGACATCGATGCCGGCGTCCTCCATGGCGCGGGCGGTGGACCCGTCCACCAGCGCCGTGTGCACGGCGATGCGGAAGCCCGGCAGCTCGTCCTTGATGCGGCGGATCACGGGGAAGTAGGGGCCGTACTCCACCTCGTTGCGGTGGTTGGAACCGCCCGTGAGCAGCACGCCCCGGGCCCCGTCGGCGACGATCTCGTTGACCACCCTCCACAGGGCCTCGGGGCTGGTGGCCGGGATCATGGGCTCGAGGATCTTGGCCTTGCAGTGGTCGCACTGCAGCTTGCAGGCCCCGCCCGTGATGGAGACCGCCGGCCAGGCGTTGCGCCCGCAGCTCGCGAGCTCCGAGCTGGCGAAGGCCTTGAAGGTGGGGGTAAAGAAATGGATGGGAGGCCGTGCCCCCAGGCGCGCACGCCGCCGCTCGATCTCGGCCACCAGGACCTCGTCCAGGGGCAGGTCCTCCAGGGCCTCGACCCGACGGATGGTCTCGAGCCAGGCGCTCACCCGCGCGCCCTCCCCTGCCCCGGCGGCCGCTCAGCAGCCGCCGAAGCCTTCGGACTCCATCTTGGCCTCGAAGGCGGCCAGCGCGTCCTGGCCGGTCTTGAGGTCGGCCGCGTCGCCGTCCCAGTTCTCGGGCCTGATCTTGACCACCCAGCCCTCGCCGTAGGGGTCCTCGTTGATGAGGGCGGGCTTCTCGGCGACCTTGTCGTTGATGGCGACGATCTCACCCGCCACGGGGGTCTTGACCGGGCCCACCCACTTGCCGGACTCGACCGTGGCGCAGGACTTGTCCTTCTTGACCGACTTGCCCACCTTCTTGGGCGTGTAGGAGACGATCTGCCCCGCGAGCGCGCCGGCGTAGGCAGTCAGCCCGACCGTGACCGTGCCGTCGTCCTCACGACGCGCCCATACGTTGTTGTCCACGCTGTAGTAGAGATCGTCCGGGAAGTTGCAGCCGCGTACCGTCCCCATCTTTTCCTCCTAGAGCGCAGCAGGTGTGTCGTTGGAAAGCCCTCCGCCGGCGCCGCCCCTGCCCCCACCGCGCCGCACGACTCAGAAGGTGATGACCTTGTCGCAGGAAAGGATCAGATCCGCCAGCGTGCCCGCGCTGGAGACGTGATCCACCTCGTCGATGATATCGGCCTCCTCGTCCATATTGTAGCCCGGCAGCGCCGGCTTGCAGACGTGCAGCGTCACGCCCGCGCGCTTGGCGTCGCGGATGAACTCGATGATGCGCTTGCCCCCCTCCATGGCCACCAGCTCCTCGGGCACGCCGCGCTGCATCAGCCGCACGCCCTCCATGGTGAAGAAGATGTGCACGTCGACGTCCATGGAGGCGAGCAGCGCGCCCAGGTAGAAGGGGGTGGCGCAGCGCTCGGGCCGGCTGGGGCCGCTGGTCATGAGGATGACCACGGTGCGCTCTTCGTTGTCGAGGTAGCGTGCCTCGCTCACGGCTCAGCCCGGCTGGCGCCTGCAGTGGATGTCCTCGCGGCGCGCGCGCTCGCAGTAGCCTGCGCGCGCCTCCTCGCCCGTGACGAAGCCGGACAGCGCGGCCTCGGGCCCATCCACCGGACGCACCCGCGCGATCCAGGCCTGGTAGGGATCGGTGTTGAGCAGCACGGGGTTGTCCAGCACCTCGGCATTGGCCTCCTCGATCACGCAGTCGAAGAAGTTGGGCACGGGACCTGCCCACTTGCCGCTCTCGATGGTGGCCACCGGCTTGCCCGGCGGACGGCGCGTGCCCGGTCGTCGTACCCGCACATGCAGGATCTTGCCCGCGATGGTCTGGGAGATGTCCGTCATGCCCACGGTCAGCGTCCCGTCGGCCTCGCGCCGCACCCAGATCTGGAACTCGCGGTCATAGTGGAGCTCCGGATGGAACTCACAGCCGTTGCACTCCATGGCCGCCCATTCTGGGACCCGCGCGGGGCGGGCTCAAGCCCGGCATCCGGGCCCAAGCCCGCCTCAGATGATCCCCTTCTCCTTGAGCAGGTCGATGGAGTCGCTCACGTTCTCGTGGATGCCGAGCTTGCGGGGCGAGATCCCGAGCGCGAGCCCCAGCAGCTGCGTGAAGTAGATGATCTTCACGCTGGTGCGGATGCCGAACTCCTTCTCGGCGCGCACCTGGTGCATCTCCAGGCCGGAATGGCAAGTCGGGCACTCGGTGGCGATCACCTCGGCGCCGGCGTCCTCGGCCGCCTGCAGCAGGTTGAGCACGAGCTGCGTGGAGGTGTCGGCGTCGGAGAGCGTATGCGCGCCGCCGCAGCAGGCGGTCTTGAGCGGGAAGTCCACGTTCACCGCACCGGCCGCGGCCAGCAGGTCGTCCATGAAGTGGGGCTTGTAGGTGGATTCCGAGCCCGGCCCCTGGTCCTTCTCCGGGAAGATCTGGCGCGGGCGGGTATACATGCAGCCGTAGTAGTTGGCGATCCTGAGCCCGTTGAGGCTCCTGGTCATGCGCGCCTTGATGCCCTCCGGGCCCACCTCCTCCATGAGCCATTCGAGCAGGTGCAGGGTGCGAACCTTGCCGGTCTCGTAGACGGGGTCGTCGGCCTTGCGCGCGAGCGCCTGGACCGTCTCCAGCGCCTGCTCTGAGGTGGCGAGCTCGAACTCGGCCTTCTTGAGGTTGTGGTAGCAGCCGTTGCAGGGTGCCATCACAGCCTCGGCACCCATGCGCTCGGCGGCCAGCGCCAGGTTGCGGGCCGATAGATAGGTCTGCAGCATGGGGTGGATGTTCTTGACCTCCATCGCCCCGCAGCAGTTGTAGTCGCTGAGGTACTCCATCTCGAGACCCAGCGCCTTGACCAGCGCGCGCGTGGAGCGGTCGTAGGGTCCGCCCGAACCCTCGAGCGCACAACCGGGATAGTATGCGACCTTAGCCATGCGCGGCCTCCTTCTGCTCGCGGACCCACTCGCGCAGCACCTGCCCCGTGCGCCCCCATCCCCGCGTCCGGGGCCTGAACAGGAAGTTCCAGCCCATCCGGAAGAGGTGCGCGAAGGGAAGATGCCGCAGCATGCGTTTGCTGAAATCCACGAGCCATTCCTGCATGAGCGGCTGGCGGGTCTTCCTGAGGAAATGCATCAGCACGTGCGAATCCTCGATGCGACCGGTACGCTCCACCTGCTCCCAGAACTCCTCGTCGAAGATGGTCGAGGGCTTCTTCTCGGTGTGGCCCTCCTCCTCCAGCCAGTGGGCCAGCGCCTTCATGACGCCCTCGGGACGCACGTCCTTGGGACAGATGTTCGTGCACTTGTTGCAGGAGACGCATTGCCAGATGATGTCCTTGTCCTTGATGATCTCGTCCTTGAGCCCCAGGCGCGTGAGATAGATCCAGTAGCGGGGGTTGAAGTCCACGTTGAGCGCGTACATCGTGCAGGAGTTGGTGCACGATCCGCACTGCCAGCAGCGGTGGACGTTCTCGCCCCCCGGGTAGCGCTGGATCACCTTCTCGAAATCGTCGTCGTAGTCGGTGAGCGTGCGTGGCAGGATCATGGTGTTCCAGTGTCCCGACACGTCCACGCCGTCGACCACGAGCTTCTCGTGCTCGAGAATGTGGTCCGGCTCGATCAGTGACTTCTCGTGAATCGCCATCTCGGTCTCCACGCTCGCGGCGAGGCCCGTGCCGCGCCGCGCCTTCCCATCCGTCCGCCTGTCGCGCTCAGTGCAGCCGCGGCCGCTTGAGGCGCGAGGCGCCCGACCGTCGCGGCGGGTCGATGCCGAGGAGCTTGGTCACGAGCTCCATGGCGCGGGTGCCGGCGGTGCCCAGCTCGGCGGCCAGCATGCCCACCCCCTTGGCCATGATCTCGACATAGTCGGCATAGGCCTGGGCGAGGACCAGGTCGATCAGGAGCTCGAGCTCCTTGTAGTAGCCCTCCTCGCGCAGGCGCTCGGCCAGCCACACGCGCGCGGCCTCGTATGTCTCGGGGGCGCTATTCAGCGGGATCTCCCGCAGGGTGTCGTTGCCCCGTATGAGCTCGCGCAGGGCCCCTGTCCCGGTGCCGCTGTCCCAGACCCAGCGCGTCATGAGCGGATAGCGCACGGGGTCGCGGAAGTGCAGCAGCTCGGCGGCGAGATCCCGCGCCGCCCGCCGTGCCTTGGCCCTGTCCTCCGGCACGAGCGCGACGAAGCGTCCCATACGCTCGGGCAGCGGCGCTTCGCCGTGCAGCAGATCTCGCACCGCCTCGCGCACCCGCTCCGGACCGAGCTCGTCCAGCACGGCGGGGAGCTTCCGCCGTGCGGGAAACACCGTCTCCAGCAGCGTGTCCATGGTTCCGGGATCCAGCGACGCCATCCGCTCGGGGGCGAGCGCCTGGGCGAAGAGCGCCTGCTTGCGGCGCAGGGCCTCGAGGAAGGGCTCGATGCCACCATGCTCGGCGGCGTGCTCCATGAGCCGGGCGAGCTTGGCCTCCAGCAGCCGCGCGTCGAAGTCGACCTCCAGCGCGGCCGGCCGGATCAGGTCGCGCCCCTCCTCCGGCTCAGCTCGCTTTCCGAACCAGAGCATGCAGATCCGCCACCGCGCGCATGGCCGCGGCGTGCCCCTGGGAGATGGAGTCGTCGATGGACTCCGGCCCGTAGGCTGCGCCGGCGGCATAGATGCCCCGCCGGGTGGTGCCGCAGGTGTTGGTGTAGTGCTCGGCCCGCTCGATGAAGCCATGCTTCTCCAGCCCGACGCCGAAGATCCGTGCGATCTCCGGGTTCTCCTCGTTGGGGTCCATGCCGATGGCGTGCACCACGATGTCGAAGGGGATGACGATGGGCCGCTTGACCAGCGTATCCTCGCCCTTCACCAGGAGACGCCCGTCGGGCGCCCTGGTCACCTCGGCGATGCGCGCCTTGACGAACTTGGTCTTGAACTCCTCCTGGGACTTCCAGTAGTAGCGGTCCTCGTACAGCCCGAAGGTGCGGATGTCCATGTAGTAGATGAAGACGTCCGTCTCGGGCGAGAGCTCCTTGATCTCCATGGCGAGATTGGCCGAGACCGTGCAGCAGACCTTGGAGCACCACTCGCGCCCGATCTGCCGGTCCCGGGAGCCCACGCACAGGAGGATGGCCACGCGCTCGGGCGTGCGCCCGTCCGAAGGGCAGTAGATCTTGCCGCCCGCCACCATCTGCTCCATCTGCGTGGTGGTGAGCACGTCCTCATAGGTGCCGAAACCCCACTCCGGCTTGTTGATGGAGTCGAAGTGGGTGAAGCCCGTGCACAGGATGATGGCGCCGGCCTGCACCGTCCCGCCGTTGCTCAGGGTGCAGGTGAAGTCGCCGGCCTCCCCGTCCACCTGCGTCACGCGCGTGCCCTTGTGGATGGTGACGTTGGGGTCCTGCTCCACGCGCGCGACCATGCGCCCGATGGCGTCCTTGGCCCACTCGCCCGATGGGATCAGCCTGGCATAGCCCGACAGGATCGGCGCCCCGCCCAGGACCTCCTCCTTCTCGACCAGCACGGCCCGGTGGCCCGCGGCCGCCACGCTCGCGGCGGCCGAGAGCCCGGCCGGGCCTGCGCCCACGACCAGCACGGTGTTCTGCATTTACGCCTTCCCTCCGCCGTAGGCGAGCTCGGGGTCGTAGAGGTACTCGATGTTGCCCTGCTCGACCTGCTTGAGATACTCCTCGAAGGCCTTCTTCGAGGCGTTCCAGTCGATGCCCATCTTCTCCACCAGCTCCTCGCAGGGCGAGGCATGCCACTGCAGCTGCACGATCTTGAAGGGATCGGCGCCGCAGGCGAGCGCGGCGAACTGCACGTCCGCCATGATGGGCACCTGGTAGTCCTGGCCGTGGGCCTTGCCGATCCACTGGTTCTTGTCCATGGTCGTCACGCAGCCGGTGTCGTTGGTCAGCATGACGTCGGCCTTGGCCTCCTCCTTGGCGACCCGGATCTTGCGGTCCATGGTGAACGAGCGCGTGAACTCGCGCTCGGAGATGATGTGGCGGAAGCCGAAGCCGCAGCAGTCGTACCAGGTGGAGTAGTCGATCACCTGTGCGCCGAGCGCCTCGGCCACCGAGGTCACGATCGCGGTGCGGTTGCCTCCCAGCACCCCGGCGTCGTAGACGGCATCCTCGTGCACCATCTTGTAGTAATGGCAGGCCACGTGCGCCGTGACCCGGATGTTGGAGACGTCGTACTTCTGGAGCTCGGCGATGCGGTGACGCATGACGTGCACCCACTCCGAGTAATGCACGATCTCCTCGGGGATCACGAGCTTGCCGTCCACCAGGCGCCCGAGGCGGTCCAGGATCTTCTTGACCCGCTCGCGCAGCTCGGCGGATTCGATCAGGTACTTGCGGATCTCCTTGTAATTGCCGAAGGAGGTGCCGCAGTGCACCAGCGGGAAGAAGTGGCCCGCCTGGTGGCCGTGCTGCAGGCCGGACACGTAGGCCTGGTGGAAGTTGCGCAGGAAGACCGCAGCCAGCGACTCCACGTTGCCGATGCCTGAGCCGTGGTAGTTCCAGGCGGTGCAGGAGGTCTGGTCGGTCTCGTCCAGGTAGTCCCGCCCCGGCACGTAGCCGAACCGGTTCATGAACCAGAGCAGCGATGTGGGATAGCCCGGGATGTTGCCGCATTGCCCGCAGGACTTGTGGTGCCAGAGCTGCTTGGTCGGGATCTTCTTTTCCCACCCGAAGAGCGTCTTCACCACCACGGGCTCGTGCGCGTCGGTGATGCGGTGGACGATGATCTCACCGTCCCTCTCGAGCTCCCACATGTGCTCGCGGATATCGTCCATGCGCTCACCCAGGTCCACCGTGCGCCGGTCCACATGCTTGCGGACCCACTCGGTGGCCTTGAGCGCCTCCTCGCGCGAGAGGTTGGTCTCCTGGAAGAAGGAGCCGTGGCCGGCGATGCCGCCACCGCTGTTGGGGGGAGTCTGGCTGGTGCTGCTCATGGTGCGTGCCTCCGTCGGGTTTCACGCGTGGCTGGGCCGGCTTGGCCCGGTCTCAGTCCTCCTCCTGCTCCTCGAGCCACTCCTCGTACTCTTCCTTCTTCTCGTCGATGAAGTCCTCGATCACATCGAAGAGGTTCTCGTCCATCTGCTCCAGGGCGGTCAGGACCCCGGTCATCTCCCAGATCGTGTACATCTCCACCGAGGTCTTGAGGGAGACCTCCCAGGCGGTCTCCACCGTCTGCAGGGTCTTGAGCGGGATGGCCTTGCGCAGGGTCCTGAGGTCGCCCTCGACCTTCTGGATGTTGGGGCCCCAGTCCGGGAAGTGGTCGGGCTGGATCATGTCGGGCGAGAGCTGGTTGCCCGTGGTGATGAGCTTGAGCATCACCCGCCCGAAGGGCCGCAGCACGTCCTTGGCCGACTGCAGCCCGTGCTTGATGGCGACCTCGCGCATGATGGCCACGAGCCCGCCAGGGGAGTTCTTGAAGGGGCAGCGCGCCGCGCAGGTCATGCACTGGGCACAGGCCCAGATCTTCTCCTGCATGGCGTCGTAGATCTGCTCGACGTTCTCGGTCCAGAGCAGCTGCACGATCTCGCGCGGGCTGTAGTCGTAGAACTGCGCGGATGGGCAGGTGGCGGTGCAGATCCCGCAGTTGAGGCAGCCGTTGAGCTCGTGGTCGTAGCGGAAGTCGCTACGGATGTCCTCGTAGATCTGCTGCATCTCGGCGTAGGTCGCCATGTCCTCTCACCCCTCGGCTCGGGCGGGCAGCCGCAGCGCTCGCGTCCGCCTCATCCTACCCCTTTTGCCGTGCGGCAATTTCCGAGTATTTTACTCAAGTATACGCCCACAAGGAACCGCGGCGCCAGCCGCGGTCCGAAGGGGCCGCCCGCACGCGGGCGGCCCCGGGAATCCCTCTCAGATGAACAGGCAGATGTCCGATTCGCCTGCGAACTCGAAGAAGGTCGCCGCGCCGCCGAACTCGATGCCGTCGATGAACTGTGACGGATCCATGTCGAACAGGTCCACCGTCATCTGGCAGGCGATGAGCTTGACGTCCGCCTCCTGGCACATCGTGCGCAGCTCCTCCACGCTGGCCACGCCCTTGGCCTTCATCTTGGCCTTCATCATGGCGCTCATCATCGCCTCCATGCCGGGCAGGGCCTGGAACAGCACCGGGAACCACTTGTCCATGCCCATGGGCATGGGCATCCCCGGGTTGCCCAGGGAGCTCACCTTCAGGTTGAGCTTCTTCTTGAGCAGGTTCAGCCCATAGAAGGTGAAGAAGATCTGGCACTCGTAGCCGAGCGCCGCCGCGGTGGAGGCCAGGATGAACGGAGGGTAGGCCCAGTCCAGGGTGCCCTTGGTCGCGATGATGGCCAGCTTCTTCTGCTCGTCAGACATTCTCTACCCTCCCCGGTGTTGTTATGGTCAGGTGCCGTCTGCAAGAAAAAGGCCTGGCCGCAAGGGCTCAGGCCTTCTTGATGAGGAAGTGGAACTTGCCCCCCTCCTCCTTCGACTCGAGCAGCTCGTGACCCGTCTGCTTGGCGAAGGCCTCGAAGTCCTTCACGGAGCCGGGGTCGGTGGCGATGATACGCAGCACCTGACCGCTCTGCATGCCCGCGAGCGCCTTCTTCGCACGCAGGATCGGCAGCGGGCAGTTGAGGCCGCTTGCGTCGAGCTCCTGATCCCAGTTCGCCATGTCTCACTCCTTTCTTCAGCCGCCAGGGTGAATGGGGAATTTAGAATGGAGCGTAACTCTTATATGACATGCCACCGGGTGACGCAAGCGTGCTCACACCGCGGCGACGCGGGTCGGCAGCTCCAGCGCCCGGCCGGTCCGCGTCCAGGCCAGGATGCCGCCGCTCAGGTTGTAGACCTCCCGCCGGCCCTGGCCCATGAGCCAGGAGACCGCCTGCGCCGACCGCGCCCCGCTGCGGCAGTAGAGGACAAGAGGCTCCGTGCCCTCGAGCTCCCGATGCCGCAGGGGCAGCAGGTGCAGCGGCAGAGGCTCGGCGCCGGGAATGATGCCCTGCGCCACCTCGGGGGCCGTCCGCACGTCCACCAGCCGCACCGGGCGGCCTGCCGCCCGCCAGGCATCCAAAGTCGCCACGTCGATCTCGGGAATCCCGTACTGCACAGCTCCTCTCCCCTTGTCCTCTCCCCTTGGGGGCCTGAATTTGACGATGACCAATATTTGATAATATCTTAATATTTCAGTCAAGTAATTTTGACGCACGGTCCGGGGCCATTCCGTGCCGGGGGATGCAGACCTTGACGGCGCGCGCTCCGGCCCGCACATTCCGGGCGTCGGACCGGAGGGCAGCCATCGTGAGACGCGAGGACTTCAAAGAGCGGACCCGCTACGTGGTCACACTGAAGGATCCGGAGACCGGACGCCTGCGCCCCGCCAACATCTATGTCTACCGGTTGCACGACGGCTTCATGATCGCCCGGCGCACCGACCAGGACGCCCTGCTGCTCAAGATCCCCTATGAGCAGGTGATCCGAATCGTGCAGGAGGTGCCGGCCGATCCCGTCCACACCTATGCCGTGCCCGAGGCGCTGCTGAGCGCCGACAGCTGGCGCGACCGCGACCGCATGGCGCTCTACGCCTCCTCGCCCGCGCTCGGCAAGTAACGCCGGCTCCTTTCCCGGGGAACCTGCGTGTAATAAGGTAGGTCTCACGAACGGTGAGACCTGCCGCACCACAGATCCTGCTCCTGCTGGCCGCGTTCATCACGGGGTGGGGCCCGCCAGCCAGCCCGGCCCTCCCCGACATCGGCGACCCGGCCGGCCAGGCACTCTCTCCCGCGGCGGAGCGGCGCATCGGCCAGGCCCTGCTGCAGGAGCTGCGGCGCAAGCGCCTGGTGCTGGAGGACCCACCCGCCCTCACCTACCTGCGCGGCCTGGGTGCGGAGCTCGTGGCCGCCGCCGGCGAGCCCGCCCCGGCCTTCACCTTCTTTCTGGTGCGCGACCGCAGCATCAATGCCTTCGCCGCCCCGGGGGGCCACATCGGCGTGCATGCCGGCCTCATCCTCGCCGCCGAGCGCGAGTCGGAGCTGGCCGGTGTCCTGGCCCACGAGATGGCGCACGTGACGCAGCGTCACCTGGCGCGCACCTTCGACGAGGCACGGCGCATGACCCTGCCCGCGGCCGCGGCCCTGCTTGCGGCCGCCCTGCTGGGCGCGCGCAGCCCCGAGGCCGGCGAAGCGGCGCTCGCGGCGGGCATGGCGGGGCTCGCCCAGCACCGGGTCAACTTCACCCGCGCCAACGAGCGCGAGGCCGACCGCATCGGCATCGAGATCCTGCTGCGGGCAGGCATCTCGCCCGAGGGCCTGGTGCGCTTCTTCGGCCGGCTGCAGCGCGAGCGCAGCCTTTACGGGGGTGAGCCCCCCGAGTTCCTGAGCACCCACCCCGTCACCCCTTCCCGCATCGCCGACGCGCGCGCCCGCATCCCGCCGCGGACGAAGGGCCGACAGGACCGCCTGGCCTACCAGCTCGTGCGCGCTCGCGTGGAGGTGCTCACCGCTGAGGATGCGGCCGCGGTGGAGAGCCGTTTCCGCAAGGCCGTCGCCACCGGCACCCATGCCGTGACGGCGGCGGCCCGCTACGGCCTCGCGCTCGCGCTCCTGCGCCGGGGGAAAGCCGCCGAGGCCGAGCGCATCCTCATGGCGCTACAGCATGAGGACCCGGACCGGATCCTGTACCGGATCGGTCTGGCGCGGGCGCGCCTCGAGGCAGGGCGCAAGGCCGCGGCGCTGGCGCTCCTCGAGCAGAGCCTGCGCCTCTATCCAGGCAATCCGCTGCTCGTGCGCGCCCATGCCGAAGCGCTCCTGGAGGCAGGCCGGCCCGAACAGGCGCGCAAGCGGCTGCAGCCTCTGATCCGGCCGGAGACGGACGATCCCGGCCTGTACGCCCTGTACGCCCGGGTCGCCGAGGCCGCAGGGCACCGGGCCGAGGCCCATCGGGCCCAGGCCGAGGTCTATTTCCTCAACGGCCAGGTCGACGCCGCCATCCAGCAGCTCGAGCAGGCGCTACGCCTGGCCCGCTCGGATTACTACGAAGCCTCCCGCATCCGCGCCCGGCTCGGGGAGATCAAGGACTACGCCCGCGCCATGCAGGCGCGTCACCCCTGAGCCGACACGCCCGGCGTGGGGTATTCCCGAATATTACTCCGCGCTAATTTACTGACCGCACAAGGGATTCCGCTTGTGTTCGGACGTCTTTTGAGTATCCTTATTGCCCACGCAGCACCACCGTGACGCGCTACCCGCGCGCATCGTGGCCCGCGCCGAGGCGGGCGGCGGGCCGGCTGGCGGGGTGCAGCGCGACATCTCTCCCAAACACACAACAACGACGACGAGAAGAACCAGGAGGACCATCCCATGCGCAAAGCCGCGACGCTGATCACCACGGCCGTCTCCGCGGCCACGCTGCTCGGCAGCCTGGCCCTCACTTCGGACCCGGCCGTGGCCGCCGAGAAGAAGAAGGCCCTGTCGGTGGTCGAGCAGGGCAAGCAGATCGCCTTCAACCGCAAGAAGGGCAACTGCCTCGCCTGCCATCAGATCGCGGGCGGCACGCTGCCGGGCAACATCGGCCCGCCGCTGGTGGCCATGAAGCAGCGCTTCCCCAGCAAGCAGGCGCTGCGCGAGCAGATCTGGGACGCGACCAAGCGCAATCCCAACACGTCCATGCCACCCTTCGGCCGCCACAAGATCCTGACCGAAGACGAGATCGACAAGGTGGTGGAGTTCATCTGGACTCTCTGAACGGCAGGCAAGGCTCGGGAAATTTTCGCAAGCACTCGGTTCCGGAGGTAGAACGAAAGTGGACAGCAAGCGCAGGACCTTTCTGAAGGGCACGCTGGCGGTGGGAGCCGTTGGTGTGGCGGTGGGCAGTGGGCTGCTGGCGCCGCGGAGGGTGCTGGCGGCGTGGCCGCAGACGGCGTTCGAGGCGAAGTCGGTGCAGGATGCGCTGAAGGCGCTGGTGGGGAGCGATCTGACGGAGGCCTCCGGGAAGGTGAGGGTGAAGGCGCCGGACATCGCCGAGAACGGTGCGGTGGTGCCGGTGACGGTGTCGGCCGGGCTTGGGGGCGTGGAGCGCATGGCGATCTTCGTGGAGAAGAACCCGCAGCCTCTGACCTCGAGCTATGATCTGGCTGCGAATGCGCAGGGTTATGTGTCGACGCGCATCAAGATGGGCAAGACCTCGGACGTGATTGCGGTGGTGCAGGCGGGAGGCAAGCTCTACAGTGCGCGCAAGGAGGTGAAGGTGACGATTGGTGGCTGTGGTGGCTGATCGGGGTCTGGAGCGAGAGGAGGACTGAGCGATGGCGTCGACGATCAAGATTCGCGCGACCGAGCGCAATGGTGTGGTGGTGGTGAAGGCGCTGATGGCGCATCCGATGGAGACGGGTCAGCGCAAGGACAAGAAGACGGGGAAGAAGATTCCGGCGCATTACATTCAGGAGGTGAAGGCCGAGCACGAGGGCAAGGAGGTGCTGACGGCGCACTGGGGTCCGGCGATCTCGAAGAACCCGTATATCTCGTTCAAGTTCACGGGCGGGAAGAAGGGAGAGAAGGTGAAGCTGAGCTGGAAGGACAACAAGGGCCAGAGCGACTCCAGGGAGGCCGTCATCCGCTGACGGCACCCGCCACCCCGACGGTCTCGATAACGAAACATAAGGAGAGACGAACCATGAAGAGCAAGACTCTGATCCTGGCTGCCGCGGCGGGCCTGGCGGCAGGCGCCCCGCTTCTCGCCCAGGCCGGCCCGAAGGAGGACCTCAAGGCATTCCGGGAGTATTACATGAAACGCTTCCCCGGCGTGCCGCTGGACGAGTTCGCCAATGGCGTCTATGCCATCGATGCCGGCATGCGTGCCGAGTGGGAGCAGATGGAAGAGTTCCCGCCCTACGAGCTGGGGCTCGACATCGGCAAGGCCGAGTTCTACAAGAAATTCAAGAACGGCAAATCGCTCGCCGACTGCTTCCCCGACGCCGAGAAGGGCATCAAGCAGAACTACCCCTACTGGGATCCGAAGCGCAAGGAGGTGATCACGCTCGAGCTCGCCATCAACGAGTGCCGCAAGGCCAACGGCGAGAAGCCCTACAAGTGGAAGAAGGGCAAGCTGGCGGCGGTCTCCGCCTACATCGGCTACCTCTCGCGGGGCAAGCGCATCAATGTCGTTGTGCCGGAGGACGACCCGGACGCGCTTGCCTGGTATGAGCGCGGCAAGCGCTTCTTCTACGCCAAGCGCGGCCAGCTCAACTTCTCCTGCGCCGACTGTCACGTGGCCAATCCCGGTCGTCGCATCCGCGCCAACCTGCTGAGCCCCGCCCTCGGCCAGGTGACCCATTTTCCTGCCTACCGCAAGAAGTGGGAGGCCAAGGGCAGCGGCGCGCTGGCCGGCTTCGGCACCATCCAGCGCCGCTACACCGGCTGCAACAAGCAGGTGCGCGCCAAGCCCTTCAAGGCCCAGAGCGTGGAGTACCGCTCGCTGGAGTACTTCCACACCTACATGAGCAACGGGCTGCCCATCAACGCGCCCGGCGTGCGCATGTGACACGCCGGCGCACCTTGGGCCACGAGAGGCCCCGGCCCGTGCCGGGGCCTCTTCTTTTGTGCCTGTAACCGGACCGGACGAAGGCACGGACACTCAGTCAGGCGCTTGGCTTCGGCAGTGCCGATTTCTATAATCGGCCGCAGCTTGCGGGCGGTCAGACGGCACCAGCCATCACGACGACAACGACGACGATCCCGCTCGCGCCTTCCGCTTCCTGGCAACGCACGAGACCCTGGAGGACGTCGATGAACATCTCCCGCCGTGAGTTCATGCAGATCCTGGCGGCGGCGGCCGCGGCCGGGATCAACCTGGCCGGCTGCGAGCCTGGCTCGGACCAGCAGAAGCCCGCCGCCGGGCCAAAGCCGAGCAAGACCCCGGGCACCCTCTACGAGCTGCCGCCCTTCGGCAACGTGAGCCTGCTGCACTACACCGACTGCCATGCGCAGCTCCTGCCCCTCTACTTCCGTGAACCGAGCCACAACATCGGCGTCGGCTCCATGCGGGGCAAGCCCCCGCATCTGGTGGGCGAGGCCTTCCTCAAGCACTATGGCATCCAGCCCGGCACCCCGGAGGCTCATGCCTTCACCTATCTCGACTTCGTCGAGCTCGCCCGCAAGTACGGCAAGGTAGGTGGCTTCGCCCACCTGGCGACCCTGGTCAAGAAGGTCCGCGAGCAGCGGCCCGGGGCGCTGCTGCTGGATGGCGGCGACACCTGGCAGGGCTCGGCCACCTCGCTCTGGTCCAACGCCCAGGACATGGTGGACGCCCAGATCCTGCTCGGCGTCAACGTCATGTGCCCGCACTGGGAGTTCACCTTCGGCGCCGAGCGCGTGAAGGCGATCGTGGAGAAGGACTTCAAGGGCAAGATCGACTTCGTCGCCCAGAACGTGGTGGACAAGGACTGGGGCGAGCGTATCTTCGAGCCCTACGTGATCCGCGAGATCAACGGGGTCCCGGTGGCCATCATCGGCCAGGCCTTTCCGTACACGCCCATCGCCAACCCCGCCTACCTCATCCCCGAGTGGAGCTTCGGCATCCGCGAGGAGGACATGCAGCAGGTGGTGGACGAGGCGCGGGAGAAAGGGGCCCAGGTGGTCATCGTCCTCTCCCACAACGGCATGGACGTGGACCTCAAGATGGCGAGCCGCGTGCGCGGCATCGACGCCATCATGGGCGGCCACACGCACGACGCCGTGCCGCGCCCGGTGGAGGTCTCCAATCCCGGCGGCAAGACCCTGGTCATCAATTCCGGCTCGAACGGCAAGTTCCTCTCGGTGCTGGACCTCGACGTCAAGGACGGCAAGGTGCGCGACTACCGCTACAGGCTGCTGCCGGTGTTCGCGAACTTCCTCGAGCCGGACCCGACCATGAGCGCCTACATCGAACAGGTGCGTGCGCCCTACAAGGAGAAGCTCGAGGAGCAGCTCGCCGTCACCGACGACCTCCTCTACCGACGCGGCAATTTCAACGGCACCTTCGACCAGCTCATCTGCGATGCCCTCATGGAAGTGATGGGGGCCCAGATCGCCTTCTCTCCCGGCTTCCGCTGGGGCGTGAGCGTGCTGCCCGGCGACCCGATCACCTTCGAGCATGTCATGACCCAGACCGCCATCACCTACCCGGTGGTCACGCTCAACGAGATGACGGGCGAGCAGATCAAGATGATCCTCGAGGACGTGGCCGACAACCTGTTCAACAAGGACCCCTACTACCAGCAGGGCGGCGACATGGTGCGTGTCGGCGGCCTCAGGTACACCATGGACCCCGAGGCCGACATCGGCCACCGCATCAGCGACATGGAGCTGGACGGCCAGCCCATCGATCCGAAGAAGACCTACACCGTCGCGGGCTGGGCGAGCGTGGCCAAGCCCCTGGAGGGCCGGCCCGTGTGGGACGTGGTCGCCGAGTACCTGCGCGACAAGAAGGTCGTGAGGATCAAGGAGCTCAACGTCCCGCGCCTCAAGGGCGTCGAGGGCAACCCGGGCGTGGGCGCCTGAGCGCCCGCGGTCCGCGGCTTCGTCCTGGAGGGCCCGGCCGGGCCCTCTTTTTGGCTCTTCTGTCGTTTTCGTGGGCCGCCCGTCCTGCCAGGGGCTGAGGTGAGGGGGGGTCGACTGCATGCTTGCATCCGGCCTCTGTCGGTGGCACCTTGCCGCGGTGCCGGGCCCTGAAGGTAACCGCCGGCAGGGTCCCGAATCTGAAAAGCGGGCTCGAGGCCCGAGAGCTTCCCCGGGTCTGCCCTGCCGCGGTCCGACCTGTCTCGCCTTCAGCCACTGGCGCAATCGCAGGGGCGGGTCAGATGCCCGTCGCCGCCGCGGCCGGCTGGGGCCGCCAGGGCTCGCCGCGGTGCAGCACTGCCCAGGCCCGGCGGGCGAGCTTGTTGGCCGGCGCCACGGCGACCACGTTGGGTGGACGCCGCTGGTGAAGGCGACGGGTGAGCGCTTCTCGTTCAACATGCTGTCTGCTGTCAATGCCCGGGGGCATTTCCGGTTCATGACGGTGGAGGGGCGAGTGACGGCGCGTGTGTCTCGGGATTTCCTCAGGCGGCTGATCACGGGCATGGACCGCAAGATATTCCTGATCGTCGATGGACATCCGGTGCACAAGGCCAGGCTGGTGGAGAAGTTCGTGGCCGAGCATGATGACCGGATCGAGCTCTTCTTCCTGCGCCCTATTCGCCTGAGCTGAACCCGGACGAGCTGGTCTGGGCGCATGTCAAGCGCAGGATCGGCAGGGCTGCCGTGAGGAGCAGGGCCGAGCTGGTGTCTGCCGCCATCGGTGCCCTGCGCAGCCTGCAGAAGATGCCCGGGCTCGTCTCGAGCTTCTTCCGGAGTCCGTCATGCTCATACGCAAGCTTATGAGGCTTTGTTAACGTAGGTCTTAGTATCACTGGTCGTGGCAATGGCCCTGCAGGTGCAGGCGGGGCATGGCTCAGCCCCCGCCCAGGATACGCGCCTCGGCCCGCTGCAGGGCCTCGCGCGGGCCCGAGAGGACCAGCACGTCGCCCTCGCGCAGGCGCGTGTCCAGCGCCGGCGCCGGAACCCGGACGCCGCCGCGGCGCACGGCCACCAGCTCCACCTCCAGCGCCTCCAGGCCGAGCTCGTCGATGCGCCGCCCCACCGCCCAAGCCCGCGCGGGCAGAGGCACCGCGTGCAGCCGGCTGCGGTAGGACTCGGGCGCCTCCGCTTCGTGCGCCTCGTGGGCGTGGAAGAAGCGCCGGAAGGGGCGGTAGTCGTCGGCTCGGATGGCGGCGATGCGGCGCGTGACCTCCGAGTCCGGCACCCCCAGCAGGAGCAGGATCTGGGCGCCGATCATGAGGCTGGTCTCCAGGCCCTCGGGCAGCACCTCGGTGGCGCCGGCGGCGAGCAGCGCCTCCAGGTGGCTGTCGTCGCGGGTGCGCACCACGATGGGCAGCTCCGGCTGCAGGCGCCGGGCGTGCTCGACCACCCGCAGGGCCGCGCGGTCGTCGGCGAAGGCCACCACCAGCAGCCGGGCCCGCGCCACGCCCACGGCCCGCAGGATGCCCTCGCGCGTGGCGTCGCCGTAGACGACGCGGTCGCCTGCGGCGCGTGCCTCGCGCACCCGTGCCGGGTCCAGGTCCAGGGCCACGTAGGGGATGCCGTCCTCCTCCAGCAGGCGGACCACGTTCTGGCCGATGCGCCCGTAGCCGGCCACGATCACATGCCGGGCGAGGCCCTGCGCCTCGCGCGCGACGGCCGCCTCGCGCGCGCGCAGCTCGCGGGCGTAGCCGAGGAAGCCCAGACGCCGCGCGGCCGGACCGTTCAGGCGCACCAGCACGGGCGCGGCGGCCATGCTGAGCACGAGCGCGCCCAGCAGCACCTGGCCGGCATCCCCCGGAAACAGGCCGCGGCCCATGGCCGCGGCGACCAGCAGCAGGCCGAACTCGCCCGCGTGCGCGAGGCACAGCCCCACCCGCAGCGCCACGCCCCGGCTCATGCCGCTCACGCGCGCGAGCCCCGTGACGAGCGTGCCCTTCGCGAGCACCAGCGCCAGCGCGAGCCCCAGCACAGGACCCGCCTGCCGCGCCAGCGCCGCCGGGTCCACGAGCATGCCCACGGTGGCGAAGAACAGCCCGAGGAGCACCTCGCGGAAGGGACGGATGTCCTCCTCCACCTGGTGGCGGAACTCGGTCTCGCCCAGCACCATGCCTGCCACGAAGGCGCCGAGCGGCGCGCTCAGGCCGGCGAGCTGGGCCACGCCCGCCGCGCCCAGCACCACGAGGAGCGCGGCCAGCATGAAGAGCTCCGCCGAGCGCATGGCCGCCACCCAACGCACGAAGGGCCGCGCCAGCCACTGGCCCGCGAGGTAGAGGCCCACCACCACGGCGGCGGCCCGCGCCAGGCCCGCCCCCAGCTCGGCCATGGGCACCCCACCGCCCTCGCCGAGGCGCGCGACCAGCACGAGGAAGGGCAGCGTGGCGAGGTCCTGGAACAGGAGCACGGCGACCACCGCGCGCCCGTGGCGGGTGGCGAGCTCGAGCTGCTCGCCGAGCTGGCGCACCACGATCGCGGTCGAGGACATGGCCACCGCGCCGCCGACCACGACCGCCGTGCCGGCCGGCAGCCCCGAGGCCATGGCGGCGCCTGCGCCGAGGGCTGCCGTCAGGATCACCTGGAGCAACGCCAGCACGAGCACGCCCGCGCGCTGCGCGAGCAGCTCCGGCAGCGAGAATTCCAGTCCGACCGTGAACAGGAGGAAGACCACGCCGAGCTCGGCGAGCAGGCGGGTGAGCCCCGTGTCCGGCAGCCAGTGGAGCACGTGCGGGCCCACCAGCACGCCCACCAGCAGGTAGCCGAGCACCGCGGGCAGGCCGAGCCGGCGGAAGGCGGCGAGCACCGCCACCGCCACGCCCAGCAGCGCCATCACCTGGATCAGCGCATGCGCACCCACGCCTGCGTCCCCCGAAGGCAGCCCAAGGACAATGGTAGATGCGGACGCGGCACGGTGCGCTCAAGCGCGCGCCGCGCCGGGGGCGTCCGCTGGCGCGACGGGGCTCAGGCGGCCGGCAGCCCCCGCGCGTAGCGGCTCGCGTAGAACCACTTGAGGGCGAAGGGCGGCAGCAGCGTGGTGAGGGCGATCACGATCACCATGCCGGCATAGAGCTGCGCGTCGAGGATTCCCGAGGTGCGTCCGAGCTCGGCGAAGATCAGACCCACCTCGCCGCGCGGCACCATGGCCATGCCCACCGCCCAGCGCGCGGCCATGGGCACACCGATGACGAAGGCGGCGGCCATCTTGCCCAGCACCGCGACCGCCAGCAGGGTGAGCGAGAAGGCCCAGATGAAGGGAGATTCCCAGTCGATCACGCGCAGGTTGAGGGAAAGCCCCACCATCACGAAGAAGATGGGGGTGAACAGGTGCACGATGGGGCGCATCTGCTGCTCGATGCGCTCGGCGAAGCCGGACTCGGCGCGGACGGCCATGCCGAAGGGCAGGAAGAAGCGTCGCGAGAGCGCGAGCCCCGCGGCGAAGCCGCCGAGCAGCTCCGGCGCCCCCATCACGTGCGCGAGCCAGGCGAAGAACAGCACCAGCGAGACGATGGCCGTGGGGATGAGGCCCGGGATCTGGGTGGTGGCCTCGAAGCGCTGGATGACCACGGCGATGAGCTTGGCCATCACGGGGGCGACGAAGAAGAAGGCACCCACGAACAGGAGCACCTTGGTGGCGCTGGCGAGGCTGACGCCGCCGCCGACCGAGAACTCGTAGAGCAGAGCGAGCAGCACCACGCCCAGCACGTCGTCCAGCACTGCCGCCCCCAGCACGATCTGCCCTTCCTCGGCGCGGTGGCGGGCGAGATCGGTGAGCACACGGACCGTGATCCCGATGCTCGTTGCCGTCAGGGTGCCGCCCACGAACAGGCTCGGCAGCAGCTCCAGCCCGAAGAGCCAGCGCGCCACCGCGTAGCCGAGCAGGAAGGGCAGCACGAAGCCGCCGAGGGCGACGATCACCGACCGCACCCCCGTGCGCACGAGCCGCATGACGTCGGTCTCCAGCCCCACCTCGAACAGCAGCAGGATGATGCCGATCTCGGCGAGCAGCCGGATCGCCTCGGCCGGCTCGATCCAGCCGAGCAGGCTGGGCCCGAGCAGGACGCCTGCGAGCAGCTCGCCGATCACGGCGGGTGACTGCATGCGCACCGCCACCTCCGCCAGGATGCGGGCGGTGAGCAGCATCACCATCAGGTGGAGGAAGAATGTGTGGATCTCCACGGGCGTCCCCTTCCCGGACCGGGTCCGGTCAGCGCGGGCCGCGCGGCGCCGCCTCAGGGCGCGAGGTCGCGGAAGCGGCCGGCCGCCTCATCGTAGCCCTCGATGCGGCCACGCTCCAGGTCGAAGCGCCAGCCGTGCACGGCGAGCAGTCCGGCCCGCTCAGCCTCGGCCAGCCAGGGGTAGCCACGCAGGTTCTCGAGCGAGCGGCGCACGGCGGCACGTTCCATCTCGGCGGGCTCGTCCAGCCCGGAGACGGCATCCGCGACGGTGCGTGTCCACGGGCCCAGGAACTCCTCGCAGCCGGCCGGCGTGCCCGCGCGGGCGGCGGCCACGCCGGCGCAGCCGCCGTGGCCCAGCACCAGCACATGGCGCACGCCGAGCACCTTGACGGCGAACTCGATGGCGGCGGCGGTGCCGTGCTCGGCGCCGTCCGGCGCGTAGGGGGGCACGAGCGCGGCGACGTTGCGCACCACGAAGAGTTCGCCCGGCTCGGCGCCGAGCAGCAGCGCCGGGTCCACGCGCGAGTCGCTGCAGGCGACCACCAGCACCTCGGGGCGCTGGCCCTCGCGCACCAGCCGCATCCAGGGCTCGGGCTGGCGCTCGTAGTGGCGCGCCCGGAAGGCGCGGAAGCCCGCAAGCAGGCGCCGCAGGGCCGGATCGTCCACCGCCTCAGCCCAGCTCGCGCCCGGTCAGGCGCCGGTAGGCCTCGCGGTACTTCTCGGCGGTGCGCGCCACCACCTCGGGTGGCAGCTCCGGGCCCGGCGGGCGCTTGTCCCAGCCGCTCGCCTCGAGCCAGTCGCGCACGTACTGCTTGTCGAAGCTCGGCGGGTTCTCGCCCGGGCGCCAGGCGTCCGCCGGCCAGAAGCGCGAGGAATCGGGGGTGAGCACCTCGTCTATGAGATAGAGCGTGCCGGCCTCGTCGAGGCCGAACTCGAACTTGGTGTCGGCGATGATGATCCCGCGCGCGCGCGCATACTCGGCCGCGCGCCGATAGATCTCGAGGCTGAGGCCTCGCACCCGTTCGGCGAGCTCGCGCCCGAGCAGCGCCACGGTACGGTCGAAGTCGATGTTCTCGTCGTGCTCGCCCGCCTCGGCCTTCGTGGAGGGCGTGTAGATGGGCTCGGGCAGCCGATCGGCGAGCCGCAGGCCATCGGGCAGCCGGATGCCGCAGACGGCGCCCGTGCGCTGGTAGTCCTTCCAGCCGGAGCCGATGATGTAGCCGCGCACGATGGCCTCCACCGGCAGGGGCTTGAGCCGTCGCACCACCATGGCGCGACCGGCCACCTGCACGCGTTCGGCCGCATCCGGCACCGCCTCCTCCAGCGGGATGTCCGCCAGATGCCCCGGCACCAGGTCGGCCATGCGCTCGAACCAGAACTCCGACAGCGCCGTCAGCACCCGCCCCTTGCCGGGGATGGGCGTCGGCAGCACGACATCGAAGGCCGAGAGGCGGTCGGTGGCAACGATCAGCAGCGCCTCGTCGCCCACGGCGTAGATGTCGCGCACCTTGCCCCGGCTCACCAGCGGCAGGCTCCTCAGGTCGGTCTCGTACAGCGCCTCGGGCGCGCCCTCGCTCATCTCACCTCCCGTCTCTGCAGCAGGGCATGGATCGTTACGCCGGTCGGGCCGCAGCCCGCCGTCCTCAGTCCAGCGCGTAGTCCACCCGAACCCGATCGCCCGCCATGGGCCGGAAGGTTCCGTCGGCATAGGCGACGTGGACCGGGTGGTCGCGGTAGTGGTCACGCGCGGCCACGGAGGAGAAGCCGATCAGCCAGCAATAGCGGTAGCGCGCATCCGCGTCGACGGCGGTGCCGGTGCGCACGTGCCGCACGCCGGGGATGCGCGCGAGCTTCTCGCGCCCCTCGGCCATGGCGGCCGCGGCCCGCTCCTCGCCCGCGTCCGTGTTCCACAGGATGACGTGCTCGATCTCCCGCCATGGCCGCGCCTCGGCCAGCACCGCGGCGGCGCGCCCCGCCGAGCCCCACAGGCGGATGCATCGCTCGACCTCGTCGCGGATGGCGCGGCGCACATCCCGCATGAGCCCCGTGTAGCCCGCGCGCGGGTCCTCGGCGGCGCGGGCGCGGATGCTCGCCGCCGCGGCGTCGGCGAGCGCCGTGTAGTAGTTGATCTTGGTCACGCCGCGTTCGATGATGGCGCGGAACTGGGCATCTCCGAGACCCGTGCCGCCGTGGATCACCAGCGGCAGCCCGAGTGCCTCGTCGATCGCGGCGAGCCGCTCGAGGTCCAGCCGCGGCTCGCCCCGAAGCCGCCCGTGGACGGTGCCGATGGAGACGGCGAGGAAGTCCACCCCCGTCTGCCGCACGAACTCGGCCGCCTCTTCGGGGGCGGTGTAGACGACCTCGCCCGGATGCTTCTCGGCGTCCTCGCCTTCGACGCCGGCCACGTAGCCGAGCTCGCCCTCCACCGGCACGCCGCAGGCGTGGGCCATCTCGACCACGGCGCGCGTGCGCCGCACGTTCTCCTCGAAGGGCTCGTGGGAGGCGTCCACCATGACGCCGTTGCAGCCGAGGGCGATGCCGCGCACGGCCGACTCCAGGCTCGCGCCGTGATCCAGGTGGATGGCCACGGGGACGCGCGCGCGCCGCGCCGCGGCCACCGTGGCCGCCATGGCGAGCTCGAAGTCGTAGTGCTCGAAGTGCGACTCGGCCAGGCTCAGGATCACGGGCGCCGCGCAGGCCTCGGCGCCGGCGACGATCGCCTCGAGGAAGGAGAGCTCCACGAGGTCGAAGGCGCCCACGGCATAGCGGTGCCGGTGGGCATGGCGGAGCATGTCGCCCATGTGCACGAGCGGCATGGTGGGTCCTCCTCGCGTCCGCGGCCGCCTCAGGCGGCCGCGTTATTCTGTCCACAAGCAGTCGATGAATTCCAATCGATTCCAGATTTGTTTTCGATAAATGAATGCTTATGGAAACTCTGATGGAAACTCTGATCAATCCGCTGCGCGGATTGATCAGCGCTGAGGTGCTTCGCGTTCCATTTCGATTTTTCGTCGTATCGTCATGCACTTCCCTGTGCATGGGCCGTCCCGCGGCCGTCCCTGGCCGCGGGAAAGGTCTGAAAAATCGGATTTTTCAGAGCTTCCTTATGAGAATCAGGGCGCCAGGGTCTGCGGATGCCGTGCGGAAAGCGGCCCCGCCGGCGGGGCGCGGCTGGAAGCCGCGCCTCCCTCGCCACGTGCTGCCTGCTGCTGGCCTTCTCCCCAAAGAGAAAGGGCGGGTCGCCCCGCCCTCTCCGGTGGCCATGGCACGCGCGCCTCAGTTGACGCGCGGATCCAGCTCGCCGCTGGCATAGCGCCGCCACATCTCCTCCATGGGGATGGGCTTGATCTTGGAGGCGTTGCCTGCCGTGCCGAAGGCCTCGTAGCGCTGCTTGCAGATCTCCTTCATGGCGTCCTTGGCCGCCGTGAGGTACTTGCGCGGGTCGAAGTTCTTCGGGTTCTCGGCGAGGTTCTTGCGGATCGCGCCGGTGGCGGCGAGCCGCAGGTCGGTGTCGATGTTGACCTTGCGCACGCCGTGCTTGATGCCCTCGACGATTTCCTCCACGGGCACGCCGTAGGTCTCGCCGATGTCGCCGCCGAACTCGTGGATGATCTCGAGCCACTCCTGAGGGACCGAGGAGGAGCCGTGCATCACCAGGTGCGTGTCCGGGATGCGGGCGTGGATCTCCTTGATGCGGTCGATGCGCAGCACCTCGCCCGTGGGCGGCTTGCTGAACTTGTAGGCGCCGTGGCTGGTGCCGATGGCGATGGCGAGCGCATCCACCCCGGTCTGCTTGACGAAGTCGGCGGCCTGGTCGGGATCGGTGAGGAGCTGGTCGTGCGAGAGCTTGCCCTCGGCGCCGACGCCGTCCTCCTCGCCCGCCATGCCGGTCTCCAGCGAGCCGAGGCAGCCGAGCTCGCCCTCGACCGAGACGCCGCAGGCATGGGCCATCTCCACCACCCGGCGCGTGACCTCCACGTTGTACTCGTAGGTGGAGGGGGTCTTCATGTCCTCCATCAGCGAGCCGTCCATCATGACGGAGGAGAAGCCGAGCTGGATGGAGCGCTGGCAGACCGCGGGCGATGCGCCGTGGTCCTGATGCATGACCACGGGGATGTGCGGCCACTGCTCGATGGCGGCGACGATCAGGTACTTGAGGAAGGAGGGGCCTGCGTACTTGCGCGCACCGGCCGAGGCCTGCACGATCACGGGGCTGTCGGTCTCGTCGGCGGCCTCCATGATCGCGTGCATCTGCTCCATGTTGTTGACGTTGAAAGCCGGCACGCCGTAGCCGTGCTCGGCGGCGTGGTCGAGAAGCTGTCGAAGGGTGATGAGCGCCATAGCCGTCTCCTCAGTCTCGCTTCGTGTTCCGGTTCCGTCTCCTCCGGCGCCCGCGCCCTGCGGGCCGGGGCGCCCCGGGCGCCCCCGTGGGGAGCCCGATTTTACCCGATGACGGCCCCCTAGGTGGCCGGGCCGATGAGCTCCCCAACACGCACGATCTTCATGGCATTGGTGCCGCCGGCCACGCCCGAGAGGTCGCCCTTGGTGATGATGACGAGGTCGCCGTCGCGCACCGCCCCGCGACGCACCAGCTCGTCGACGATCTCGCGGTTGACCGCGGGGTGGTCGGTGCTCGTGACGTCGAAGCTCACCGGATAGACCCCCCGGTAGAGCGTCACCTTGCGCCGCGTGGCCACGTGGCGCGTCATCGCATAGATGGGGATGTCGGAGGTGACGCGCGACATCCACAGCGCCGTGGCGCCGGACTCGGTCAGCGCCGCGATCGCCTTCACGCCGAGATGGTTGGCGGTGTAGATGGAGGCCTTGGCGATGGCCTCGTCCACCCGCGTGAAGCGTGTGGGATTGCGCCGCTCCACGGCCACGCTGCCCGCCTGGCGCTCGGCCCCGCGGCAGATGCGGTCCATGGCGGCCACGGCCTTGGCCGGGTAGCGCCCGGTGGCGGTCTCGGCCGAGAGCATGACGGCGTCGGTGCCGTCGAGCACGGCGTTGGCCACGTCGAAGACCTCGGCGCGCGTGGGGATCTGGCTCTCGACCATGGACTGCATCATCTGCGTGGCGGTGATAACCACCTTGTCCATGGAACGGGCGAGGTGGATGATGCGCTTCTGCACCCCGGGTAGCTCGGCGTCGCCGATCTCCACGCCCAGGTCGCCGCGGGCGATCATCACCGCGTCGGCCGCGCGGATGATGTCCTCGATCGCCTCCAACGCCTCGGCGCGTTCGATCTTGGCGATGACGCCGCCGTGCCCGCCGGCGGCGCGGAAGAGCTCGCGTGCCTCCAGCACGTCCTCGGCGTTGCGCGGGAAGGAGACGGCGAGGTAGTCGGCCTGCATCTCGGCCGCGACGCGGATATCGGCGCGGTCCTTGTCCGTGATGGCCTTGGCCGAAAGCCCCCCGCCCTGGCGGTTGATGCCCTTGCTGTCGCTGAGCTCCCCGCCGACCACCACGCGGCAGACGATCTCGCCGCCGACCACCTCGTCCACCCACAGGACGATGCGCCCGTCGTCGAGGAGCAGCGTGTCGCCGCGCTCGACGTCGCTCGGCAGGTCCTTGTAGGTGATGCCGACGCGCTCGGAGGTGCCGTCCCGGGGACCGAGGTTGGCGTCGAGCACGAAGCGCGCGCCCTCCTGGAGCAGCACCTGACCCTCACGGAAGCCCTCGATGCGGATCTTGGGCCCCTGCAGGTCGGCGATGACGCCGATCTGGCGCCCATGCGCCCGGGCGCGGTTGCGCACCGTATCGGCCCGCTGCACATGCTCCTCGGCGCTGCCATGGGAGAAATTGACGCGCACCACGTCCACGCCGGCCTGGATCACCTCGTCCAGGACGGCGGGATCGTCCGTGGCGGGGCCGAGGGTGGCGATGATCTTGGTGCGTCTCGGCATGGTGCCGCCCCCCACCCGCGCCGCCGGCCGCCTCACGCCTGCGCCGCCCGCTCCTCGAGCACCGCCACCGCGGGCAGCTTCTTGCCCTCGAGGAACTCCAGGAAGGCGCCGCCTCCGGTGGAGATGTAGGAGATGCGCTCGCCCACGCCGAACTTGGCGATGGCGGCGAGCGTGTCGCCGCCGCCGGCGATGGAGAAGGCGGGGCTGGCGGCGATGGCCTCGGCCAGGCGCCGCGTGCCGCCGGCGAACTGGTCGAACTCGAACACGCCCACGGGGCCGTTCCACACGACGGTGCCGGCGCCCTGCAGGATCCGGGCGTAGCGCTCGGCCGTCTCCGGGCCGATATCGAGGATCATCTCGTCCTCGGCCACCTGGTCCACCGGCTTGGTCACGGCCGCGGCGCTCTCCGAAAACTCCTTGGCCACCACCACGTCGGTGGGGACGGGGATCTCGCCGCCCTTGGCCCGGGCCTGCTCCATGAGGCGCTTGGCCTCGGCCACGAGGTCCGGCTCGTAGAGCGACCTGCCCACCGGATGGCCCGCGGCGGCGATGAAGGTGTTGGCGATGCCGCCGCCGACGATGAGCTGGTCCACCTTCCGCGAGAGGGCGTCCAGCACGGTGAGCTTGGTGGAGACCTTGGAGCCGCCGACGATGGCGACCATGGGGCGGGCCGGGTCCTCGAGCGCCTTGCCCAGGGCCTCGAGCTCGGCGGCGAGCAGGGGCCCGGCGCAGGCCACGGGCGCGAACCGCGCCACCCCGTGCGTGGAGGCCTGGGCGCGGTGGGCGGTGCCGAAGGCATCCATCACGTAGACGTCGCACAGGGCGGCGTACGCGCGGGCCAGCGTCTCGTCGTCCTTCTTCTCGCCCTTGTTGAAGCGCACGTTCTCCAGCACCACCACCTCGCCCTCGGCCACCTCGGGCGGATTGTCGAGGTAGTCCTTGACGAGACGCACCTCGCGGCCGAGGAGCCGGGAGAGGTGCTCGGCCACGGGCCGCAGCGAGTACTTCTCGTCGTAGACACCCTCCTCGGGCCGGCCCAGGTGCGACATGAGCATCACGCGTGCGCCCGCCTTCACGGCATGCTCGATGGTGGGGAACGAGGCGCGGATGCGGGTGTCGTCGGCCACCCGGCCGTCCTTGAGCGGGACGTTGAGGTCCTCGCGGATGAGCACGCGCTTGCCCGCGAGGTCGAGGTCGGTCATCTTGATCACGGACATCTCGGCTGGATCCCCCCTGAGCCCGGCAAGGAAACGGGGCCGGGGCGCCCGCCGGGCGCCCCGGCCGGTCACGCGCTGCGTCTCACTTGGCGTTCATCATCGCCACGCAGGTGTCGAGCATGCGGTTGGAGAAGCCCCACTCGTTGTCGTACCAGGAGCAGACCTTCACCAGACGGTTGTCGATGATGCGCGTGAGCGTGGCGTCGTAGGTGGAGGAGACCGTGGTGTGGTTGAAGTCCATGGAGACCAGCGGCTCCTCGTTGTAGGCGAGAATGCCCTTGAGCTCGCCCTCGGCCGCCCCCTTCAGCACCGCGTTGATCTCGTCGATGGAGGTGTCGCGCGCGGCCTCGAAGGTGAGGTCCACCAGCGAGACATTGATGGTGGGCACGCGCACGGCGAAGCCGTCGAGCTTGCCGTTGAGCTCGGGCAGCACCAGGCCCACGGCGGCGGCGGCACCGGTCTTGGTCGGGATCTGCGACTGGGTGGCCGAGCGCGCGCGGCGCAGGTCCTTGTGGTAGACGTCGATCAGGACCTGATCGTTGGTGTAGGAGTGGATGGTGGTCATGAGGCCGCGCACCACGCCGATCTTCTCGTGCAGCGGCTTGACCAGCGGGGCGAGGCAGTTGGTGGTGCAGGAGGCGTTGGAGACCACCTGGTGCTCGGCCTTGAGGACGTGGTGGTTGACGCCATAGACCACGGTGGCGTCCACGTCCTTGCCACCGGGGGCCGAGATCAGCACCTTCCTGGCCCCGGCCTGGATGTGGGGCATGGACTTCTCCTTGGAGGTGAACAGCCCCGTGCACTCCATCACCACGTCGATGCCCAGCTCGCCCCAGGGGAGCTTGGAGGGGTCGCGCTCGGCCAGCACGCGGATGCGGTCGCCGTTGACCACGAGGTAGTCGCCGTCCACCTCCACGCTGCCGGCGAAGCGGCCGTGCACCGTGTCGTAGCGGGTCAGATGCGCATTGGTCTGGGCGTTGCCCAGATCGTTGATGGCAACGATCTGGATCTCGTTGGTGCGCCCCGCCTCGTACAGGGCCCGCAGGACGTTGCGGCCGATGCGGCCGAACCCGTTGATCGCAACCTTGATCGCCATTGCTTCTCTCCTCGCAGATGCCGTACCCGGGGCGGACGGCTCCCTACCGCCCGCCCGTGAGCCTGCGCACGCTCAGCCGCCGAGCACCTCCTCGACGGCGCGCGCCACGTTCTCGGCCGTGAAGCCGAAATGCTCGAACAGCGCCTTGCCCGGCGCCGACTCGCCGAAACGGTCGATGCCGATCACCCGGCCGCGGCAGCCGACGTAGCGGTACCACCAGGGCGTGGTGCCCGCCTCGACCGCCACCCGGGCCTGCACGGACGAGGGCAGCACGGACTCGCGCCAGGCCTCGTCCTGGGCGTCGAAGACCTCGGCGCAGGGCAGGGAGACCACGCGCACGCGCCGGCCCTTCCCGGCCAGCAGCTTCTGCGCCTCCAGCGCCAGCGCCACCTCGGAACCGGTGGCGATGACGATCGCCTCGGGCTCGCCCTCGCAGTCGGAAAGCACGTAGCCGCCGCGGGCGATGGCCTCGACCTGCCCGGGCGTGCGGCTCTGGGCCTTGAGGCCCTGGCGCGTGAGCACCAGCGCCGTGGGCCCGTCGCGCCGCTCGATGGCCGCGCGCCAGGCCACGGCCGTCTCGGCGCCATCGCAGGGGCGCCAGACATGCAGGTTGGGGATGAGCCTGAGGCTCGCCACGTGCTCGATGGGCTGGTGCGTGGGGCCGTCCTCGCCAAGGCCGATGGAGTCGTGGGTATAGACGTAGATCACGCCCAGCCCCATCAGCGCCGACATGCGCACGGCGTTGCGCGCGTAGTCGGAGAAGACGAGGAAGGTGCCGCCGTAAGGGATGAAGCCGCCGTGCAGGGCGAGCCCGTTCATGATGGCCGACATGCCGAACTCGCGCACGCCGTAGTAGACGTAGTTGCCGTCCGGCTCGTCCTTCGAGATGCCCTTGGAGCCGGACCAGATGGTGTTGTTGGAGCCGGCGAGATCCGCCGAGCCGCCGATGAGCTCGGGCAGCTTCGGCCCGTAGCCTTCGAGCGCCACCTGCGAAGCCTTGCGGGTGGCCATGTCCTTCGCCTCGGCCGCCACCTTGGCGATGTACTCGGCCGCCTCCTTGGCCCAGTCGCCGGGGAGCTCGCCCCGCATGCGGCGTTCGAACTCGGCGGCGAGCTCCGGGAAGGCCTTGCGATAGGCCTCGAAGCGCTCGCGCCACTCGGCCTCGAGGCGGGCACCCTTCTCGCGCGCGTCCCAGCCCTGGTAGATCTCCTCGGGGATGACGAATGGCGGGTGCGGCCAGCCGATGTTCTCGCGGGTGGCCTGCACCTCGTCCTCGCCCAGGGGGGCGCCGTGGCAGTCGTGGCTGCCGCAGAGGTTGGGCGCGCCGTAGCCGATGACGGTCTTGCAGCAGATGAGCGAGGGCTTGTCGGGGACCGCGCGTGCGGCCTCGATGGCCTTGCGGATGGCCTCGGGGTCGTGGCCGTCCACGCCCGGGATGACGTGCCAGCCGTAGGCCTCGAAGCGCTTGGGCGTGTCGTCGGTGAACCAGCCCTCGACGTGGCCGTCGATGGAGATGCCGTTGTCGTCGTAGAAGGCGATGAGCTTGCCCAGGCCCCAGGTGCCGGCGAGCGAGCAGGCCTCGTGGGAGATGCCCTCCATGAGGCAGCCATCGCCGAGGAAGACGTAGGTCCAGTGGTCCACGATGGTGTGGCCGTCGCGGTTGTAGCGCGCGGCCAGCACCTTCTCGGCCAGCGCCATGCCGACGGCGTTGGTGATGCCCTGGCCGAGGGGGCCGGTGGTGGTCTCGACGCCGGGGGTGATTCCGTACTCGGGATGGCCCGGGGTCTTGGAGTGGAGCTGTCGGAAGCGCTTGATGTCCTCGATGCCGAGATCGTAGCCCGTCAGGTGCAGCAGGGCGTAGAGCAGCATCGAGCCGTGGCCGTTGGACAGCACGAAACGGTCGCGGTCCCACCACTTCGGGTTGGCCGGGTTGTGCCGCAGGTAGTCGTTCCAGAGCACCTCGGCGATGTCGGCCATGCCCATGGGCATGCCCGGGTGGCCCGAGTTGGCCTTCTGGACCGCGTCCATGCTGAGCGCACGGATCGCGTTGGCCAGGTCTTTACGCGAAGGCATAGCCCCCTCCCCTGTTCTCGTGAATGCCTCGGTTTGCCGAATCCGGCGCCGTGTCCCGGCGTGGCGGAACGCACCTGCCCCTCCGCCGCCTGGCGGTCCGGGTCGCCGGGGCCGCACCCCGGGCAGAGGGATGGTCGCTGTCTGTGTGCTCCGGCGCCCCGCGGCGCGCCTCGCTCGGCGCCGCGGCACAGGCATCCCATCGCTGTGCGATGAAACGCCAATTTTCCCTGAGCATCCGGCGGGGGGCAAGGTGCAACCAGCCGCCCCTGCCCCGTGCGCGCCCTATGCGCCCATAAGCCCCTCTTGGGGGCCGCTCGTCGGCGGCACGCTGCCGCTGCCTCCAGACGGGTCCCGCGCCCACCTTGCGGGCGGGTGCGCCCGCACCTAGACTCGCGATGTAATCCCTTGTAATGGAAGAAAGGTCTGAAAAATTCGATCTTTTCAGACCTTTCCCGCGGCCGGGGACCCATGCACAGGGAAGTGCATGACGATAAAAGAAAAAATCGAAATGGACCGCGAAGCGCCATCGCGCTGATCAGTCCGCGCAGCGGATGATCAGAGTTTCCAAAAGAAGCAAAGCGGAGGGTCGTTCCGTGAGCATCCAGGCCGGCACCACCCGGCGGCCACCCTTGGTCGCCGCTCTGCTGCTGCTCGTCGCCGCCTGCGCCGGCGCGCTCGTCCCGCCGGCGGCGCGGGCCGAAACCTACACCTTCGTCGTCCAGCCCATCCTGCCCCCGGCCCAGACCCGGGCGGCCTTCCAGCCCTTGGCCGACTACCTGAGCCGGGCGACCGGCCAGCAGATACGGCTGGTGACCGCCGTAAACTTCCTCGCCTACTGGGCCCGGATGAAGCGCGGCGACTATGACCTGATCCTGGATGCCGCCCATTTCACGGACTGGCGCGTCAAGAACATGGACTACGTGGTGCTGGCCAAGATCCCGGACACGGTCAGCTACAGCCTGGTCACCGGCGAGGACACGCTCGTGCTCGAGCCCACCGAGCTGATCGGCAAGACTGTGGCCACCATAGGCTCGCCGAGCCTGGGCGCGGTGCGGCTCTCCCAGCTCTTCCCCAACCCGCTGCGCCAGCCTGTCGCGGTGGAGGTGGACAACTCGCGCCAGGCGATCGATGCGGTGCTGAAGGGGCGGGCCGTGGCGGCGATCGTGCCCTCGCCGCTGGTGGGCGCCTTCCCCCTCAACGTGGTGACCACGACCGACCCCGTGCCCCACATCGCCATGTCGGCCTCGCCCGACGTGCCCGAGCCCGTGCGCAAGGCGATCCGCAAGGCCCTCGTGGAGGCCGACAGGACCCCTGCGGGCCAGGCCATGCTCAAGGCCATCAACTTCCCCCGCTTCGTGCCGGCCGACGCCAAGGTCTACGACGGCTACGCCCGGCTCCTCGAGGGGGTGTGGGGCTACCGCTGAGGCCGCCCGGACGGGTGCGCCCCGACGCCCGAGGCGCTAGACTTGGTCCGCCGCCGCCCGCGGCCCCGGCCGCGGGCGGCGTCGTGCACGGCATCCGGCGGCCGGCCACGGCCGCCGCCGGCAGGAGCGACGATGAGCCAGGAATACGTCTTCACCTCGGAGTCGGTCTCGGAGGGCCACCCCGACAAGGTGGCCGACCAGGTCTCGGACGCGATCCTCGACGCGATCCTCGCCCAGGACAGCCACGCGCGCGTGGCCTGCGAGACCCTGGTCAAGACGGGGCTGGTGATGCTCGCGGGCGAGATCACCACCGCGGCCAGCGTGGACTACGAGGCGGTGGTGCGCGAGACGGTCACCGGGATCGGCTACGACAGCTCCGAGATCGGCTTCGACGGACGCACCTGCGCGGTGCTGGTCGCCATCGGCAAGCAGTCGCCGGACATCCGCCGTGGCGTGGACCGCGGCGACCCCAAGACGCAGGGGGCGGGCGACCAGGGCATGATGTTCGGCTACGCCACCGACGAGACCGAGGCGCTCATGCCGGCGCCCATACACTACGCGCACCGCCTGGTGCAGCGCCAGGCCGAGCTGCGCCGCGCGGGCACGCTCCCCTGGCTGCGCCCCGACGCCAAGAGCCAGGTGACGGTGCGCTACCGCGAGGGGCGCCCGGTGGCGGTGGACGCGGTGGTGCTCTCCACCCAGCACGCGCCCGAGATACACGCCGAGACCCTGCGCGAGGCGGTGATGGAGGAGATCATCAAGCCGGTGCTGCCGGCCGAATGGCTGCATGCCGGCACCCGCTACCACATCAACCCTACCGGCCGCTTCGTCATCGGCGGGCCCGTGGGCGATGCCGGCCTCACCGGCCGCAAGATCATCGTCGACACCTACGGCGGCATGGCCCGCCACGGCGGCGGAGCCTTCTCGGGCAAGGATCCCTCCAAGGTGGACCGCTCGGCGGCCTATGCGGGGCGCTACGTGGCCAAGAACATCGTGGCGGCGGGGCTCGCCGCCCGCTGCGAGATTCAGGTCTCCTACGCCATCGGCGTGGCCGAGCCCACTTCGGTGAGCGTGCAGACCTTCGGCACCGGACGCATCCCGGACGAGCGCATCGCCGAGCTCGTGCGCGCCCACTTCGACCTGCGCCCGGGCGGCATCATCGAGATGCTGGACCTGCTGCGGCCGATCTACCGCGCGACCGCCGCCTACGGGCACTTCGGCCGGCCCGAGCCCGAGTTCACCTGGGAGCGCGCCGACAAGGCCGAGGCCCTGCGGGCCGACGCCGGGTTGCCGGAGGCGCGCAGCGCCTGAGCCGGACGGCCCGGGCTAGAATTCAGCAGAAAGGTCTGAAAATCCGATTTTTCAGACCTTTCCCGCGGCCACGGACGGCCGCGGGACGGCCCATGCACAGGGAAGTCCATGACGACACGTGAAAAATCGAAATGGACCGCGAAGCACTATCGCGCTGATCAATCCGCGCAGCGGATTGATCAGAGTTTCCAGCAGTCCAAGAACCTGGCGGACGCCGCACCGGCGTCCGCGCCGCATCAGCGAGGGAGGAGCCGCGATGAGCAGCCAGCCCGCACGCGAGCGCGAGCCCGACTACCACGTCAAGGACCTCTCCATGGCCGAGTGGGGCCGCAAGGAGATCCGCATCGCCGAGACCGAGATGCCCGGCCTCATGGCGGTGCGCGAGGAGTACCGCGGGCGCAAGCCGCTCGCCGGCGCCCGCATCGCCGGCTGCCTGCACATGACCATCCAGACGGCGGTGCTCATCGAGACCCTGGTGGAGCTGGGGGCGGAGGTGCGCTGGGCCTCGTGCAACATCTTTTCCACCCAGGATCACGCAGCCGCCGCCATGGCCGCGCGCGGCATCCCGGTCTTCGCCTACAAGGGCGAGAGCCTGGAGGAGTACTGGGATTTCGTGCACCGCATCTTCGAGTGGCACGACGGCGGCACCGCCAACATGATCCTGGACGACGGCGGCGACGCCACCCTCCTGGTGCATCTGGGCGTGCGTGCCGAGCAGGATCCGGGCGTGCTGGACGATCCGCAGAGCGAGGAGGAGCGCGTGCTGTATGCCGCCATCCGCCGCCGCCTCGAGGAGCGGCCCGGCTGGTACGCGCAGCTCGCGCGCAGCATCCGCGGCGTGACGGAGGAGACCACCACCGGCGTGCACCGCCTCTACCAGATGGCCGAGGAGGGGCGGCTGCTGTTCCCTGCCATCAACGTCAACGACTCCGTCACCAAGTCCAAGTTCGACAACACCTACGGCTGCCGCGAGTCGCTCATCGACGGCATCAAGCGCGCCACCGACGTCATGATCGCCGGCAAGATCGCCGTGGTGTGCGGCTATGGCGAGGTGGGCAAGGGCTGCGCCCAGGCCCTGCGCGGCATGGGCGCCACCGTGTGGGTGACCGAGATCGACCCCATCTGCGCCCTGCAGGCCCTCATGGAGGGCTACCGGGTGGTGACCATGGACGAGGCCTGCGGGACGGCCGACATCTTCGTCACCGCCACCGGCAACGTGAACGTCATCACCCACGAGCACATGCTGCGCATGAAGGACGAGGCCATCGTCTGCAACATCGGCCACTTCGACTCCGAGATCGACGTGGCGAGCCTGCGCCAGTACCGCTGGGAGAACATCAAGCCCCAGGTGGACCACGTCATCTTCCCCGACGGCAAGAAGATCATCCTGCTCGCCGAGGGACGGCTGGTGAACCTGGGCTGCGCCACCGGGCACCCTTCCTTCGTCATGTCGGCCTCCTTCACCAACCAGGTCATCGCCCAGATCGAGCTCTGGAACCACCCCGAGCGTTACGAGCGCAAGGTCTACATGCTGCCCAAGAAGCTCGACGAGAAGGTGGCGCGCCTGCACCTGGACAAGCTCGGCGCCAGGCTCACGCGGCTCACGCCCGAGCAGGCCGAGTACATCGGCGTGCCGGTGGACGGGCCCTACAAGCCCGACCATTACCGCTACTGAGGTTTACAGTCTACAGCTGGCAGTTTACGGTCCACCGTAAACCGTAGGCTGTCGACTGCTGGCTGGCGTCAGCCAGCCGTCCTCCGCGATGGAGACACAGCGCCGCTTCCCGCAGGTCTTCAGCTTCGAGTTCTTCCCGCCCAAGACGGCGGAGGGTGAGGCGCGCCTGCGTGCGGCCTGGCAGGCGCTCGCGCCGCTGCGGCCGGCCTTCTTCTCCGTGACCTATGGCGCGGGCGGCTCCACGCGCGAGCGCACGCTCGAGACCGTGCTCGCCATACAGCGCGATTCCGGTGTGCCGGTTGCGCCGCACCTGTCCTGCATCGGCTCCACGCGCGCGGCCATCGCGGAACTCCTCGAGCGCTACCGCGCGGCCGGCATCCGGCGCCTCGTGGCCCTGCGCGGCGACCTCCCCTCGGGCATGGTCGAGCCCGGGGAGCTGCGCTACGCCAACGAGCTCGTTGCCTTCATCCGCGAGACCACGGGCGCGCACTTCCACATCGAGGTGGCCGCCTACCCGGAGTTCCATCCCCAGGCCCCCAGCGCCCAGGCCGACCTCGAGCACTTCCGGCGCAAGGTCGAGGCGGGCGCCGACTCGGCCATCACCCAGTACTTCTACAACGCCGACGCCTACTTCCGCTTCGTGACCGACTGCGAGCGCATGGGGCTGGCCATCCCGATCGTGCCCGGCATCATGCCCATCACCAATCATGCCCAGCTCGCGCGCTTCTCCGACGCCTGCGGCGCGGAGATCCCGCGCTGGATCCGCAAGCGCCTGGAGGCCTACGGCGACGACCTGGAATCGCTGCGCGCCTTCGGCGCCGACGTGGTGGCCGATCTCTGCCGACGGCTGCTGGAGGCGGGCGCCCCGGGGCTGCACTTCTACACGCTCAACCGCGCCGGGCCCGTGCTCGCCATCTGGGAGCGGCTCGGCCTGCCGCGCCCGGCGGCCGGCACGGCTTCCTGAGGCGCCGGCCATGGCCAACCGCGAGTGGCAGTCGCGCGACCTCGCGGTTGTGTGGCATCCCTGCACCCAGATGAAGGACCACGAGCGCCTGCCGCTCATCCCCATCCGGCGCGCCGAGGGCGTGTGGCTGGAGGACTTCGACGGGCGCCGCTACCTGGACGCCATCAGCTCCTGGTGGGTGAACCTGTTCGGCCACGCCCATCCGCGCATCGCGCAGGCGGTGGCGGAGCAGGCCGCGCGCCTGGAGCACGTGCTGCTCGCGGGCTTCACGCACGAGCCCGTGATCCGGCTCTCGGAGCGCCTCGTGCGCATCGCGCCCAAGGGGCTCACGCGCTGCTTCTACGCCGACAACGGCTCGTCCGCCGTCGAGGTGGCGCTCAAGATGAGCTTCCACTACTGGCGCAACCGCGGTGAGGCCGGGCGCACGCGCTTCATCAACCTCTCCAACAGCTACCACGGCGAGACCCTGGGCGCGCTCGCCGTGGGCGACGTGGCCCTCTACAAGGAGACCTACGAGCCGCTGCTCATGCGCCCGATCACGGTCCCCTCGCCCGACTGCTACCTGCGCGAGCCCGGCGTCTCCTGGGAGGAGCACAGCCGGCGCATGTTCTCGCACATGGAGGAGGCGCTCGCGCGCCACGCGGGCGAGGTGTGCGCCGTCATCGTCGAGCCGCTGGTGCAGTGCGCCGGCCACATGCGCATGTACCACCCGGTCTACCTGCGGCTGCTCCGCGAGGCCTGCGACCGCCATCGCGTGCACCTGATCGCCGACGAGATCGCGGTGGGCTTCGGGCGCACGGGAACGCTGTTCGCCTGCGAGCAGGCCGGCATCCGGCCTGACTTCCTTTGCCTGTCCAAGGGGCTCACCGGCGGCTTCCTGCCGCTGGCGGCGGTGCTCACCACGGACGAGGTCTACGGGGCCTTCTACGACGACTATCGGAACCTGCGCGCCTTCCTCCATTCGCACAGCTACACGGGCAACCCCCTGGGGTGCGCGGCGGCGCTCGCCACCCTCGACATCTTCGAGTCCGAGCCCGTGCTCGAGCGCAACCGCCGGCTCGCGGCGCGCATGGCCGCGGCGGCGGCCCCGCTCGCCGACCATCCGCACGTGGGCGAGGTGCGCCAGACCGGCATGATCCTCGCCGTCGAGCTGGTGCGCGACAAGGCGCGCCGCGAGCCCTATCCCTGGCAGGAGCGGCGCGGGCTGCGCGTCTACGAGCACGGGCTCGCCCGCGGTGTGCTGCTGCGGCCGCTGGGCAACGTGGTCTACTTCATGCCGCCCTACGTGATCACCGAGGAGGAGATCGATCTCATGGTCGAGGTGGCGGCGGAGGGGATCGATATCGCCACGCGCGACTGAAGTTTACGGTTTGCGGTCGACGGACCAGGGCAGGAGGGTGTCCTCGTCCCGCACAGTCAGGCAATCGCAAGCCGCATACGCCCTGCGCAAACTTCGTGCCCATGAGGATTCCGCGCATCCATGTGCCGGCGCCGCTCGCGGAGGGCACCGAGGTCGTGCTGCCCCCCGCGGCGGCACGGCACGTGGCGCAGGTGCTCCGGCTGCGCGCCGGGGCGCGGCTGCGCCTCTTCGACGGCGCCGGACGTGAGCACGCGGCCGAGCTGCTCGAGACGCGTCGCGGCGAGGCGCGCGTGCGCGTGCTGGCGCCGGTGGCCCCGCGCCCGGAGAGCCCGCTGGCCGTCACGCTCCTGCAGGGCGTGTGCAAGGGCGAGCGCATGGACCTCGTGGTGCAGAAGGCGGTGGAGCTGGGTGCGGCGCGCATCGTGCCCGTGCTCACGGCGCGCAGCGTCCCGCGCCTCGACGGGGCACGCGCGGCGCGCCGCCGGGCACGCTGGCAGGGCGTGGCCGCGGCCGCGGCCGAGCAGTGCGGGCGGGCCGTGGTGCCCGAGGTGACGGCGCCGCGGCCGCTGGCCGAGGCCTTCGCGGATCCCGCGCTGCCCGGCCGGCGCTATCTCCTGGATCCGGATGCCCGGCAGGGGCCGCGGGGCCTCGACGCCCAGGATGGTCACCTCGCGCTGCTGGTCGGGCCCGAGGGTGGGCTCACGGAGGGGGAGCGGGCGGCGGCGCGCGCGGCCGGCTTCACGGGCCTGCGGCTGGGGCCGCGGATCCTCCGTACCGAGACTGCGGGGCTCGCGGCGCTGGCCGCCCTCCAGGCCCTCTACGGCGACCTCGGCTGAACGCCCCGGAGCAGGGGCCGGCAGCCCTTCCCGTCGGCTGTCACTTGCCTGCCGCCCCGAGCCCCAGCGCCTCGCGCAGGCTGCGCTCGAGCACGTCGAGGTCCGGAACGAAGGCCCGCTCCCCATGCACGCTCACGGTCTGCGCGACCACGTCGTGGGCCAGACCCTCGCCCCTGTCCTCCGGCGTCACCAGCCCAGGGAAGACGTGGACCATGTGGGGGATGCCGCGCAGGAGCAGGGCATGGAAAGGCAGGAGGTCGTCCTCGGCCAGGCTGTGCAGCACGGCGAGCCGTGCACGAGGTCCGGGCGCCAGCGGATCCCTGCCCTGCATGAGGGCCTCGAGGTCCGTGACCGGCACGCCGGTCCCGCGCCAGTCCACCCGCCCCAGCAGCCAGGGCGGCGTCCCCGGCACGGGCTCCGGCGCCTGCCAGGCCGTGATCTCGGCCACCGCCGCCCCCGGCAGCAGCACCTGCACCTCACCCACGGGCATGAGAAGGCAGCGGATGGTATCGGCCGGCTGCGCCATGCTCAGCCTCCTTCGCCTGCGCGGACGGCGGCACGCGCCAGCTCGGCGGCTCGCGCCCGCAGCCGGGTGGCGAGGGCCTCCGGCGTGCCGCTGAAGCTGACGTAGCCACGCGCGCGCGCCTGGTCCGCCATGCTGCTCACCACGCAGCTCGCCGGCTCCTGCGCCCACACCGTGCCGCCGCGGCGCACGATCTCGTGGCAGCCCTGCAGGCCGTCGTCACCCATGCCGCTGAAGAGGATGGCCCCGCAGCGGGGCCCGAAGGCCGCGGCCACCATCTCCAGCGTGCGGTCGATGGAGGGGTCGTAGAGGCTGCCCTCGAGACGGCGCAGGCGCACGCGTCCGTCACCCTCGAAGGCGACGGCGCTTCCGACCGGCACCAGCATCACGTCGCCCGCGCCGAGCCGCGCGCCCTCCTCGGCGATCCCGACCCGCAGCGGCGTCTCGCGGTCGAGCTGCCGGGCGAGCAGATCCATGAAGTTCTCGCCGATGTGCTGGGCGAGCACGAAGGCGAAGGGCAGCCCCGCGGGCAGCCCGGACAGGAAGCGCTTGAGCGCCTGGGGGCCGCCGATCGAGGCCCCGAGCCCCCAGACCTCCAGCGGACGCGAGCCGCGCGGCGTCGCGGCCTCGGGGACGGATGGCGCCGCCGCCCGCGTGTCCGCCTCCTGCGCCACCACCCGCAGGGGGGGCGTGGACGCGGCCGGGGCGGCCGGGGCCCCGGGGTGGCGGCCGGCCTCGGCGGCGAGCTTCTCCGCCAGGCGACGGCCGAGCCGGGCCCCGCCGCTCAGGCGCGCGGTCTCGCCGTCGACGAACACCAGGGGCAGCGGCGGACCCTCGGCCAGGCTGGCGAGGCAGGCCATGCTCGCATCGTCGCCGTCGTCGAGGTCGAGGAGGATGACCTCGGCGCCGCGCCAGTCCTCGATGCGCTCGCAGGGCAGGCGGTCGGGCGCCACTTCCAGCACCACCTCCAGGCCCTCGGCCTCCAGCATGTGGCGCAGGTCCGCGCGCGCGCCGCCGCCGCTCGCGATCACCGCCACGCGCAGGGGCGCTGCTGGCCGCGGCTCAGGCATGGCCATGGCGTTCCCTCAGCACCGACTCGATGCTCTCCAGGAGCTCGGTTTCCTGGTAGGGCTTGCCGAGGTAGAGATCCACACCGATCTCGGCCGCACGCTCGCGGTGCTTCGTGCCCGTGCGTGAGGTGATCATGATGATGGGGATGTGCCGCAGCCGCTCCTCGTTGCGGATGTGGGTGGCGAGCTCGTAGCCGTCCATGCGCGGCATCTCGATGTCGAGCAGGATCACGTCCGGGAGCGCCTCCTGCAGCCTGGCGAGCGCATCCACCCCGTCCTTGGCCGTGACCACCTGCATGTGGTTGCGCTCCAGCAGGCGCTGGGTGACGCGCCGCATGGTGATGGAGTCGTCCACCACCATGACGGTGACGGGGCGCTCGGCCTCGGCCGCCTCCCCGGCAGGCGGCAGGTGCACGGTGGCCGCACCGCCCATGCGCACCAGCGGGCCGATGTCGAGGATCAGCACCACGCGCCCGTCGCCCAGGATGGTGGCGCCGGCGATGCCGCGCACGGTGGCGATCTGCGGCCCCACGGATTTCACCACCACCTCCCGCGCGCCCATGATGGCGTCCACCTGGAGCGCCGAGCGATGCTCACCGGCGCGCACCAGGAGGACGGGGAAGCGCGCGCGGTCGCCGGCCAGCGCCGGCTCGCAGGTGCCGAGAAGACGCCCCAGATACTCCACGCGGTAGCGGTTGCCGGCGTACTCGTAGGTGAGCGCCTGCTCCTCGGCCCGATAGAAGCGCTCCAGCGTCTCGCGGTCCATGCGCACCACGCCCTCGACGCTCGCGAGCGGCACCGCGAAGATGTCCTCGCCCACGTGGACCAGCAGGGCGCGGCTCACCGCCAGCGTCAGGGGCAGGCGGATGGTGAAGGTCGTGCCCTTGCCCGCCTGCGAGGCGATGTCGAGGGAGCCGCCGAGCTGCTTGATCTCGGCGTTGACCACGTCCATGCCCACGCCGCGGCCGGCCACCTGCGTGATCTCGGCGGCGGTGGAGAAGCCCGCCTCGAAGATGAAGCGCATGAGATCGTCGTCATCCACCTGCGCGTCGGGGGCGAGCAGCCCACGCTCGACGGCCTTGCGCCGGATGGCCTCGAGATTCATGCCCGCGCCGTCGTCGGAGACGCGGATCACCACCTCGTTGCCCTCGCGGCCCACGGCCACGTGCACGCGCCCGACCTCGTCCTTGCCGAGGCGGCGCCGCTCGGCGGGGGGCTCGATGCCGTGCGAGACGGCGTTGCGCAGCATGTGCTCCAGCGGGGCGGTCACGCGGTCGAGCACCGTGCGGTCGATCTCGGCGTCGGCGCCGCTCACGCTGAGCTCGGCCTTCTTGCCGAGCTCCTCGGCGGCCTGCCGCACGATGCGGCGCATGCGCGGCACCAGGCCGCTGAAGGAGACCATGCGCGTGCGCATGAGCCCTTCCTGCAGGTCGGTGGTGATGCGCGACTGCTGCAGGAGCAGGGTCTCGGACTCGCGTGTGAGGTTCTCGAGCAGGCCCTGGATGCTGACCAGGTCGTTGAGGCTCTCGGCGAGCGCACGCGAGAGCTGCTGCACGGTGGAGTAGCGGTCGAGCTCGAGCGGATCGAAGTCTTCGCGCAGGGTGCCGGCCTCGGTCTGGTAGGTGGCGAGGATCTGGGCCTCGGTCTCGATCTCGAGGCGCCGGAGCTGCTCGCGCAGGCGCGCCACGGTCTGCTCGAGCTCGGCGAGGTTGAAGCGGAAGGCGCCGAACTGCTGCTCCAGGCGGGCGCGGTAGATGCTGATCTCGCCGGCGTAGTTGACGAGCTGGTCGAGGAGGTCGGCGCGCACACGCACCGTCTCGTAATGGATGCGGGGGCGCGCGCGGCGCTCCACCTTGGGCGGGCCCGCCTCCGCCTCGGCCTCCTGCTCGCGCCGCGGCCGCAGGGGCACCACTTCGGCGCCCTCTTCCGCGGCCTCGGACGGCGGCACCGGCTCCGGCGGCGCCGGCTCCGGGGCCTGCGCGGGGACCGGCGTCCCCTCCGGGGCGACCACGTCTCCCGCCGTCTCGGCCGCGGCCTCCTCCCCGGCCGTCTCGCCCGTCACCGCGGAGGCGCTCTCGTCCGACAGCGCCGCGGTGCCGAGACGCACGTTCTCCACCTCCTGGAGGATGGTCTCGTCCGGCGTGACCGGCTGGCCGCCGCGGGCCTCCTCCAGCATCCGGTGCAGGGCATCGAAGGCGCGCTGCACCGTGTCGAGCAGGCGCGGCGAGACCGGCACATGGCCATCGGCCACCGCCGTGAACAGCGACTCCAGCGCATGGCTCAGGTTGCCGATGGGCTCGATGCCGGCCATGCGCGCGCCGCCCTTGAGGGTGTGGAGCTCGCGCTGGAGCTGGCGCACCACGTCCGGGTTCTCGTGCTCCTGGTGCCAGCGGTGGAGCAGCATCTCGCTCGCGTCGAGGATCTCGGCACCCTCCTCGAGGAAGATCTCGGCGAGCTCGTCGCGTCCGCCCTCGGGCTGCGCCGCCTCGCCGGCCGGGCGTGCCTGCCCCTCGCCCGCGACGGGGGCCTGCGCCGCGGCCTCCTCCGCCTCCAGCGCCTCCTGCTCGCGCGTGTGCAGCATGGCGAGGCGCTCGCGCAGCTCTGCCGCGTCGGGCAGCTCGCCGCCGGCGGGGCCCAGGGCCTCCACCATGCGGGCGATGGTCTCGGCCGCCTCGCCCAGCGCGGTGCGGCCCTCCTCCGGCAGCGGGGCCTCGCGCGCCTGCACCACCTTCACGTAGCGCTCGGCGATGCCCGCCAGCTCCGCGATGGCGTCGGCGCCCGCCATGCGCGCGCTGCCGTGGAGGGTGTGGAGCGCGCGCACCAGGGCATCGGTGGGCCGGCAGGCGGCCTCGTCGCCCTCCCGGCAGCCCTCGAGAAAGGCGCGCACCGTCTCCAGGTGGCCTGCCGACTCCTTGCTGAAGATCTCGTAGAGGGTGGGGTCCATGGCCGGGGCGGCCTCGGGCGAGGGGGGCGCCTCGGCCACGGTCTCCGCCCCGGCCTCGCCCGCGGCAGCCGCCTCCTCGGCCACCGGCGCGAAGGCGGGCGGCTCCACCGGCTCGCCCCTGGCGATGCGGTGCGCGCGCTCCAGCAGCGCCTGGAGGTCGACCCGGGGGCCGGGGCCACCGCGGAGCTGCTCGACCAGCCCCGGCAGCACCTCCAGCGACTCGTCGAGCAGGCCGAGCAGCGCGGGCGTGGGCTCGATGGTGCCGTCGATCACGCGGTTGAGCATGTTCTCGTAGCACCAGGCGAACTCGCCCACCACCTGCGCTCCCACCAGCCGGCCGCTGCCCTTGAGGGTGTGGAAGGCGCGGCGCACGGTGATGAGCGCATCGCGATCGTCCGGATTGGCGCGCCAGCGCGGGACGAGCTCCCGCAGCGTGGAGAGCTCTTCCTCGGCCTCCTCCAGGAAGATGTCGAGGATGTCCGGCTCGACCTCGCCGGCGAGCACCTGGAGGGGCTCGCCGGTGTCCGGGGCATGGAGCTCGGGGGCGGCGGGCGGCTGCGCCGCCTCGCCTGCCGCCTGCGCCTGGGTCCCGGCCTCCGCGGCCTCCTCCTCCGCTGCCCCCTCCGCGGGCTGCGCGGGCGCACCCTCGGCCGGGGAGGTCTCCGCCTCGGCCTCGCCCGGGCCCGGCTCCGGCACGCCCGCCGCCTCCTCCGGGCCCACGAGCTCCACCTCGATGCCCTCGACGCCCTCCAGGACCTCCCCGGCGGCCTCCCCCACAGCCTCGCCCGCCTCCTGCGCCTCCTCCTCGGGGAGCGCTTCCTCCGGCGCCTCACCCCCGGCGGTCTCGTCCGGCGCCTCGACCGCCGCGGACGCCGGCGCGGCGCCGCTCACGGGATGGCCCAGGGCCGCCACGGCCTGCTCGGCGGTGTCGAGGATGCGCTCGCGCTCGGCGCGTCCCTCGGCCACCGCCTCCAGGTAGTACTCCACCGCGGTGATGGCGTCGGCCAGCCTGTCCAGGTCCTCCTTCTCGGGCACCAGCCGCCGGCCGAGCAGCTCCTCGCGCAGGTAGGCGTCCACCGCCTCCAGGGCCCCCGCCGCGCGCGCCAGGCCAAGCATCAGGAGGCCGCCACGGATCTCGCGGAACAGGCCCGGCACGTGGGTGAGCCGCTCGTGGTCCCACGGGGCCTCGATGAAGCCGACGATGGCCTCCTTGGCCTTGGCCATGTCGGCCATGGCCTCGCGGATCACCGCCGCCTGGACCGCGCGGTACTCGCCCTCGGGGACGGGGGACCCGGGCTCGGGGACCTGCCCGGGCTCCTCGGGTTCGGCCAGGCCTTCCTCCAGGCGCGTCTCGACCTGGAGCAGGGCGCTCGCCATCTCCATCAGCGCCGCAGGCTCCGGCGGCCCCTCGCCGCCCGCCTCCCGCAGCGCCTCCAGCCGCTCGATCTGCTCCTGCACGAGCTGGCGCGCGGCACCCAGGCCCAGCATGGCGAGCGTGTCCGAGACGCGACGCAGGACCTCGGCCATGTCCTCCAGGGCCTGGGGGTTGGCCTTGCCCGTGCGGCCGATGAGGTCGAGGGCATCCTTGACGTGGGCCAGGTCCTCGCGGATGGCGGTGGAGACCGTCTCGAGGAGCTGGCGGTTGCGGCCCGAGAGGGCGTCACGCGCGGCCTCCAGCTCCTCCTCGTCCGGCAGCAGCTCGCCGAGCCGGAAGGCCTCCTGTATGGCCTTGACCAGCGGCCCCTCCGAGGTGGCGCGGGCCACGTAGTAGAGCAGGTTCTTGAGGAGCTCGACGGGCGGCTCGCTCTCCAGGGCCTCCTGGCCCTGCTCTATGATGCGTCGCACCTGGCGGTCGAGCTGGCCGAGCAGGAGCTTCAGCGAGACGTTGGACTCCAGGCCCCCATCGCGCAGGGCCTCGACGACGCCGCGCGCGGCCCACCACAGGCGCGTGGCGTTGCCGGGACGGCAGGCGGCCTGCAGCCCCTCGAGCGCCTTCTCCATCAGGTCCAGCCCGGCGCGCCCATCCTGGTTGCGGTACCAGGCCAGCAGCCCGCGCTGGAGCTGATGGCGCAGTCCGCGTGCGCGCGGGCCGAGCTCGCGCGCCGGCAGCGGGGCCCCTGCCGCCGGCTCCACCGGTGCCTCCACGCTCAGGTCTGGATTGAAGAGCGCATTCTCGGAGAGCAGGTTCTCGCCGCGGGTGGCGCGAAGGTCGTTGAGGATCGGCAGCAGCAGCACCGGCAGGTCGCGCCCGCCGCTCCGGAGCCGCTCCAGGTAGTCCGGCAGCTGCAGCAGCGCACGCATCAGCACCTCGTAGGCGTCCTCGCGCTGGCTGATGCGCTCCTCGAGCAGCGCTCGCACCAGGTGCTCCATCTCCTCGGCGAGCATGGCGGCCCCGTAGAGCTCCAGCATCTGGAGCGTGCCGCGCACCTGATGCAGGTAGCTCGCACAGAACTGGAGCTGGGCGGTGTCGCCGGGGTCCTCGACATAGGCCTCGAGGGCCTGGCGGGCCTGCTTGAGGGTCTCCTCGAGCTCGCCCCGCACCCAGCCGAGGGCGCCGGGATCGATGCCTTCACCGAAGCTCATGCCGCACCTCCGCCGCGGCGCGCCACGCGCCGCCAGGCCAGAGTGTCGGGATGATGCACCCGCTCGAGCTCGGGATGGCGCCAGCCCACGACCTCACCCGGACCGAGCACCAGCACCCCGCCCGGCGCCAGCCGCCGCACCACCTGGTCGAGGATGGCTTGGCGTTGCGCGCGGTCGAAGTAGATCAGCACGTTCTGGCAGAAGATGAGGTCCATGGGCGCGAGCGGCGCGCGCGCGAGCTCGAGCACGTTGAGCTGCGCGAAGCACACGCGCTTGCGCAGCGCCGGCACCACCTCCCAGGTGTCGGGGGCGACACGCCGGAAGTAGCGCGCGCGCTGGTCGGGCGCGATCCGGTCGAGGCGCTTGCCCGGATAGATCCCGCGGCGGGCGGTGGCGAGCGCCGATAGGCTGATGTCGGTGGCGGTGATGCCGAAGTAGTAGCGTCCCCCGAGCCGGCTCAGATGCTCGTCGATGGCGATGGCGAGGCTGTAGGCCTCCTCGCCGGTGGCGCAGCCGATGCTCCACACCTGGATGCGGTAGGGCTGGAGCGCCTCCGGCACCGGGCTCTGGGGCAGCACGCGCGTGCGCACCAGATCGAAGGAGGGGCGGTGGCGGAAGAAGCGCGTCTCGTGCACCGTGAGCCGATCCACCAGCAGCACCCACTCCACCGCCCCGCGCGGCCCGTGCGCGACGAGCTCGTAGTAGGCGTCGTAGTCGGCGATACCGAGCTCGCGCATGCGCGCCGTGAGGCTGGTGACGAGGAAGGACTTGCGTTCCGGCGAGAGCAGCATGCCGGTGCGGTGGCGCACGAGCTCGACCCAGCGCGCGAACTGGGCCTCGCTCATGGCGGGCGCGGGGGTGAGCCCCTGCCACCCGCTGCGCCGCACCTCGCTGCCCACCTGCGCCATCGCGCCCCCCGGCTCAGTCCGGGAGCTTGAAGCCGGCCACCGACCTGCGCAGCTCCGTGGCGAGCTCGGCCAGGTTGCCGATCGAGGAGGCCACCTCGTTGGTGCCGGCCGAGGTCTGGGTGGTGATCTCCTGGATCACGTTCATGGTGTCGGAGATGTTGGCCGCGGCCGAGGCCTGCTGGCGCACCGAGTCCGAGATGCTCTGGATGAGCTCGGCGATATGCTTGGACATGTTCTCGATCTCGGTGAGGGCCTCACCCGCCTCCTCGGCCAGCCTGGCGCCGCTGACCACGTTGGCCGTGGTCTGCTCCATGGAGATGACCGCCTCGTTGGTGTCGGTCTGGATGGCCTTGACCAGGGCCTCGATCTGCTTGGTGGCGTTGGCGGAGCGCTCCGCCAGGCGCTGCACCTCGTCGGCCACCACCGCGAAGCCGCGCCCCGCCTCGCCCGCCATGGCCGCCTGGATGGCGGCGTTGAGGGCGAGGATGTTGGTCTGGTCGGCGATGTCGTTGATGAGCTCGACGATGTCGCCGATCTCCTGCGAGCTCTCGCCCAGGCGCTTGATGCGCTTGGAGGTCTCCTGGATCTGCTCGCGGATGGCCTCCATGCCGGTGATGGTGCGGCGCACGGTGTCGGCGCCCTTGTGGGCCACCTCCACCGACTTCTGCGCCGTCTCCGTGGACTCCTGCGCGTTCTTCGAGACCTGGTCGATCGAGACCGCCATCTCGTTGATGGCCGCGCTCGCCGCCGTGATCTGCTGCGCCTGGTGGTCGGAGGCCTCGGCCAGATGCATGGCGGTGGCCTGGGTCTCCTGGGCCGCCGAGGAGACCTGCACCGAGGTCTCGTTGATGGTGGACACCAGACTGCGCAGCGCGTCGATGGCGTAGTTGATCGAGTCGGCGATGGCGCCGGTGATGTCCTCGGTGACCGTGGCGTGCACGGTCAGGTCGCCCTCGGCCAGGTTGCTGATCTCGTCCAGCAGCCGCAGGATGGCCTCCTGGTTGCGCCTGTTCTGCTCCTCGGCCGCGCGCTGGCGCCGGCGCGCATCCTGCAGGAACTCCCAGCCCACCAGGCCGAGCACCAGGATGGCGAGCACGAGCAGCACGTAACCGTGCCAGACCTTGACCGGCCGCGCCTCGGCCGCCGCCACGAAGGCACCCGCCAGACTGCTGGCTGTCTCGAGGAGGTGGTCGCTCTCCGCCGAAATCTTGTTGGCCGCCTCCTGCACCTCGAACAGCTCGGGCGAACGCTCGAGGATGGCGCCCACGTGGTGGCTCACCGTGGTGAACAGCATGGAGACCTCGCGCAGCTTGTCGAGGATCTCCGGGTCCTTCACGGGCCGGATGTTGAGGGCGGGATCGCCCTTGACCATGCCCTCGAGCACGCGCCCGAACAGCGCCGCGTCACGCCCGAAGCGGTCGGCCGCCATGGCCGCGCCCTCGCCGCCGGCGATGACCTTGTTGACGTTGTTCTCGATGCGCTGGGTCAGCATAAGCTGGCGGGAGGCGATGTAGATCTGCTCGCGATCGGCGCCCTTCTCCACCAGAAGGGTCACGACCTCGTCGGAGACGGCGAGCAGCTGGGGCATGAGCTCGTTGATGGTGCCGATGAACTCGCGTATCTCGAGCACGGCCGCCTTGCCCGCGATGACGCCGTCCACGTTGCTGCGGAAGTCGTTCCACTCCTTGCGCATGCGGGCGAGCTCGGCGCCCACCGCCTCCGGGGCCGGGGGCAGCCCCTGCTCCGGATCGCCCGCCTCCAGCACCTTGAGGTTGCGCTCGAAGGCGCCACGCGCCTTGGCGAGGCGGTCGAAGGCCGCCTCCGTGCCGGTGGCCGCCTGCAGCGCATACTTCGCGATGTTCTGCGACAGCACCCGCTGCTCGCCTGCGATGCTGATGTACTGGCGGTCGTAGCCGCCGGTGACCGCCACGTAGATGAACACCGCGGCCATGCCGATCACCAGGGCGATGGCCAGGCCGCCGAGCCACAGGATCCTCCGGTTGGCTCCGATCTGGGCCAGTACGTGCTTCGGTGTGCTCATCTTCTTCTTCCCCCGTCAGATGGCCGCCCGCGGCCTCAGGCCGGCAGCGACCGACTCCTCGTTGCTCGCCTCCGCGCCGCCCCCGCTCAGACCGCCGCCTGCAGGAAGAGCGGATTCTCCGCCAGGCGGAACATGCTGAACACGGGCCAGCTCCCCTCCTCGTCCCGATAGCCGCGGCGCAGGTAGGGGCGCAGCGGCTCGTCGGCCTCGGGCACCTCGGCCAGGCGGTCGGCCTCGTCGAAGTGCCTGAGGCCCAGCACCTCGTCCACCAGCAGCCCCGCCGCGAGCCCGCGGTGGCTGACGACCAGCACGCGCGCGCGCCGGTGGGTGGGCGTCTGCTCGCCATAGAGATAGCCCTTGAGATCCATGATGGGCAGCAGATTGCCCCGCACGTTGGCGATCCCGCACACCCAGGGCTTGGTGCCGGGCACGCGCGTGAGCGGCGGGTAGTAGAGGATCTCGGACACCTCGGCGAGCGGGGCCACCAGCCGCTGGCCGCGGACGCGGAAGGCGATGCCCGGCCACAGACGCCGCGCCGCCTCCTGGCGCGGCAGCGCCCGCGCGCGCGCCTGGGCGCGGCGCTCGATCTGGGCCAGCAGCTGGGCCGGGTCGCGCACCCGCCTGCCTCCGCGCCCGGCCTCAGGCCGCCCCCAGCACCGCCTTGATCTTTGCCACCAGGTCCTTCTCCTCCACCGGCTTGGTGATGTAGTCCTTGGCCCCCTGGCGCAGCCCCCAGATGCGGTCGGTCTCCTGGTCCTTGGTGGTCACGATGATCACCGGGATGGAGGCCGTGTCGGGATCGCGCGTGAGCTGACGGGTGGCCTGGAAACCGTTGAGGCCCGGCATCACGATGTCCATCAGGATGAGGTCCGGGCGCTCGTTGCGCGCCTTCTCGATGCCCTCCTCGCCGCTCATGGCCGCGAGCGTGTCGAAGCCGTTCTTCTCGAGCATGGTCTTGAGGACGTGCACCTCGGTGGGTGAGTCGTCCACGATCAGGATGCGCGCCATCTGTGCTGCCCCCTCCGCTGTGCCGTGCAACTCGCCGTGACGGGTGGCGCCTGCCGCCCCCGCCCGCGCGCGCCTGGCGTGCCCGCCGCGGCGGACACGCCAGGCGCCCCTGAACCTCATTCCTCGCCGCTCTGGACCTGGCGCCGGATCGCCCCCAGCAGCTCCTCCTTGGTGAAGGGCTTGGTCAGGTACTGCTCCGAGCCCACGATGCGCCCCTTGGCCCGGTCGAACAGCCCGTCCTTGCTCGAGAGCATGATGACGGGCGTGTCCCGGAACATCCGGTTGCGCTTGATCAGGGCACACGTCTGATAGCCGTCGAGGCGCGGCATCATGATGTCGACGAAGATGATGTCGGGCCGGTGCTCGGCGATCTTGGCCAGTGCCTCGAAGCCGTCCGTCGCGGTGACGACCTCGCAACCCTCCTTCTTCAGCAGGATCTCCGCCGTGCGGCGGATGGTCTTGCTGTCGTCGATGACCATGACCTTGAGGCCGGCCAGGTCCTGCGGCTTGGTCTTCGCCTCCCCCACCGGGTTCTCCTGCGTGGCCATCCTTCCCCGCTCCCGGGCTGAAAACTACCGTACGGCCAATGTTTAGCACAATAACTTAAGCGCTTCCATAAAACGCGCACCGCAAGCCCCCACCCCGGCCGGCCTTCCAACCCCGGCTGGCAGCGAGCCCGCAGGCCGCGCGCACGCCCTGTGCCTAGGGTACCATTTTAGGGCGCTGCCCGAGGGCTGGCACGCCGGGATCCCGCCCGAGGGGACGCGCTCGTCGGGGCATCGACGCCGCCGGGGCCTTCGGCGCCGTCCTCCGCCTTTCCGCTCGCCATGGCCGCACCGACACTGCAGACCGTACCGCACCTGACCACCGCGCTCACGGGGCCGCTGCTGACCCTGGAGTCGCACCTGCTCGAGCGCCAGAGCGCCATCGAGGCCTGGCTGCGCCGCCAGTGGCTCGCCACGCCCGCACCCATCTACGCGTCGGTGGACCTGCGCAACGCGGGCTTCAAGCTCGCGCCGGTGGACACCAACCTCTTTCCGGCCGGGTTCAACAACCTCAACCCGGCCTTCCTGCCGCTGTGCGTGCAGGCCATGCAGGCCGCCATCGAGCGGCTCTGCCCCACGGCGAGCCGCGTGCTGATCGTGCCCGAGAGCCATACCCGCAACACCTATTACCTGGAGAGCCTCGCGACGCTGGCCGGCATCGTGGCGCAGGCGGGCTACGAGGTGCGCATCGGCTCGCTCATCGAGGATCTCGAGGGCCCGCGCCGCATCGAGCTGCCCTCGGGCCGCGAGGTGGTGCTCGAGCCCCTGGAGCGGCACGGGGCGCGCGTGGGCGTGGCCGGATTCGACCCTTGCATGGTGCTGCTCAACAACGACCTCGCCGGCGGGCGCCCGGCGATCCTGGAGGACATCGAGCAGCCCGTCGCCCCGCCCCTGCACCTGGGCTGGGCGGACCGCTCCAAGTTCCGCCACTTCGAGCACTACCACCGCGTGGCCGAAGAGTTCGCAGCCCTCATCGACATCGACCCCTGGCTCATCGAGCCCCTCTATCGCAACTGCGGCGAGATCGACTTCCTGCGCCGCGAGGGCGAGGCCTGCCTGGAGCGCAACGTGGCCCGGCTCCTCGAGGCCATCCGCGCAAAGTACGACGAGCACGGCATAGACCGTGAGCCCTTCGTGGTGATCAAGGCCGACGCCGGCACCTACGGCATGGCGGTGATGGTGGCGCGCAGCCCGGAGGAGGTGCGCGGCCTGAGCCGGCGCCAGCGCACGCGCATGGCCACCACCAAGGGCGGACGCGCGGTGCGGCGCGTGCTGCTGCAGGAAGGGGTCTACACCTTCGAAACCTGGGAGGACGGCTCCTCCGTGGCCGAGCCCGTGGTCTACATGATCGATCACTATGTGGTGGGCGGCTTCTACCGGGTGCACACCGGCCGCGGCCCCACCGAGAATCTCAACGCCCCCGGCATGCACTTCCAGCCGCTCGCCTTCACGGGGTCGTGCAACACGCCGGATGCGCGCAGCGACCCGGACGCGGGCCCCAACCGCTTCTACGCCTACGGCGTGGTGGCACGGCTCGCGCTGGTGGCCGCCGCGCGCGAGATGCGCGAGGCCGCGCCGTGAGCGTGCGGCTCGGGGTCGTGATGGACCCCATCGAGGACATCCGCATCGCCAAGGACAGCACCTTCGCCATGCTGCTGGCCGCGCAGGCGCGCGGCTGGAGCCTGCGCTACATGGAGCTCGGCGACCTGTGGCTGGCGGGCGGCGCGGACACGGGCGCGCGCAGCGCGCAGTCGCGGGGAGCGCCGCACGGCCGCCGAGTCCCAGAGCGCGGGGAGGCGGAACGGTATCAGGCAGCCGGGGATGCGGAAAGGCGACGACGAGGCGGCGGCGCGGACACGGGCGCGCGCAGCGCGCAGTCGCGGGGAGCGCCGCAGCGCCCGCAGGCGGGGCGGCCCGCCTCCGGCACCGGCCCAGATCCCGCGACCTGGGCATCCGGCTCCGGCACGGCGGGCGCCGAGGCCTGGGCCCGCATGCGCCCGCTCGCGGTGCGCGACGACCCGGCGGGCTGGTACGAGCTGGGCGAGCCGGAGGAGGCCCCGCTGCACACGCTCGACGTGATCCTCATGCGCAAGGATCCGCCCGTGGACCTCGAATACCTGCGCGCGACCTGGATCCTGGAGCGCGCCGAGGCGGCGGGGACCTTGGTGGTCAACGCCCCGCGGGCGCTGCGCGAGGTGGACGAGAAGCTCTGGCTGGCCTGGTTCGCCGACCTCGCCCCGCCCTTCGTGGTGGCGCGCGAGCCGGCACGCATCGAGGCCTTCCTCGAGGCGCACGGCGAGATCGTGCTCAAGCCCCTCGGAAGCATGGGCGGCGAGTCCGTCTTCTACCTGCGCCGCGACGACCCCAACCGCCCCGTGATCCTCGAGACCATGACGGCGCACGGCCGGCGCTGGTGCATGGCCCAGCGCTTCGTCCCGGAGATCCGCACCGGGGGCGACCACCGCATCCTCCTGGTGGATGGCGAGCCCGTGCCCTACGCGCTCGCCCGCATCCCGCGCGCGGGCGAGCTGCGGGGCAACCTCGCCGCCGGCGGCCGCGGCGAGGGGGTGCCGCTGGATCGGCGCGAGCGCGAGATCTGCGCCCGCCTCGGCCCGGCGCTCCGCGAGCGCGGGCTGCTTTTCGTCGGGCTGGACGTGATCGGGGGCTGGCTGACCGAGATCAACGTCACCAGCCCCACCTGCATCCGCGAGCTCGACGCGCTCTACGGGCTCGACATCGCCGGCGACCTCATGGACGCCATCGCGCGGCGGCTCGCGGCACGGGACCGGCGCAGGACGGCAGGAGGCGGGCGGCCATGAGGCCCCGTGTCCGCGCCGCCGCGCTGCTCGCGGCCGCGCTGCTCGCGGCCGGGTGCGCGCGCGAGGCGCCCGAGCATCGCTACAGCTTCCTCGCCATGGGCACGGTGGTGGAGCTCACCCTCCACGGCGCGCCCGCGGGGCTCGCCGAGCGCGCCCACCGCGCGCTGGAGGCCGACTTCACCTATATGGAGCGCACCTGGCACGCCTGGCGCCCCGGGGCGCTCGGACGGGTCAACACGCTGCTCGCCACGGGCCACTGGTTCTCGGCCGCGCCCTCGGTGCTGCCCCTCATCGTCGAGGCGCGCGCGCTCGCCGAGGCCTCGGGCGGTCTTTTCGATCCGGGGATCGGAAAGCTCATCGCCCTGTGGGGCTTCCACGGCGACGATCCCGGTGGCGAGCGCCCGCCTCCGGACGCGGCGCGCATCGCCGCCCTGCTCGCCGCCCGGCCCAGCATCCTCGACCTGGAGGTGCGCGGCATCCGGGTGCGCTCGCGCAACCCGGAGGTGCAGCTCGACTTCGGCGCCTTCGCCAAGGGGCTCGCCGTGGACCGGGCCGTCGAGCGCCTGCGCCGCCTGGGCGTGACCAGCGCCCTGGTCAACGCCGGCGGCGACCTGCGCGTCCTCGGGCGCCACGGGGACCGCCCCTGGCGCATCGGCATCCGCGCCCCGCGCGGCAACGGCATCCTGGCCGCCCTCGAGGTGGCCGACGGCGAGGCGGTCTTCACCTCCGGGGACTACGAGCGCTACTTCACCTGGCAGGGCCGGCGCTATCATCACATCCTCGACCCGCGCACGGGCCGGCCCGCGCGCGGGCTCGTCTCGGTCACGGTGGTCCACGACGACGGCAGCGAGGCGGACGCGGCCGCCACTGCGCTGTTCGTGGCCGGCCCCCGCGAGTGGCCGGCGGTGGCGGCCCGGCTGGGGCTCACCCAGGTGCTGGTGGTGGACGAGGCAGGCCGGCTCCAGGCCACGCCGGCACTCGCGCGGCGGCTGCGCATCGTGGCGCGCCCCGCCCCGCCCCTGGAGACCGTGCCGCTGCCCGCCGTTCCGGAGGGCACGGCCGCGGCGCCCGCAGGGGGAGGCGCGCCGTGAGCCGTCCGCTTCCGACGCCCGCGGACCTGGTCGTGTTCGCCCTCGCGGCGGTCCTGCTCGCGGGGCTGCACGTGCTCGCCTGGCGCCAGGCCGGGGCGGGTCCGGTGGTGACCGCCCGCGTGGAGACGCCCTTCGGGACGCGCTACCTCCCCCTCGACCGGCCCGGCACCTACCGGGTGCGCGGGGCGCTTGGCGAGAGCGTGCTGGAGGTGCGCGGCGGGGCGGTCCGTTTCGTGGACTCGCCCTGCCGGGCGAAGGTGTGCGTGCGCGCCGGCTGGGTGCGCGAGGCCGGCGCGCTCGCGGCCTGCCTGCCGAACGGGGTGGTGGTCACCCTCACCGGTCCCGGCGGCGCCTATGACGCCATCAACTTCTGACCCGGACCGCCCGTGAGCCCACCCTCGGACGCCACCCTCCCCGGGATGAGCGGCGCGACGCCGGGCACCACCCTGCTGCGGCCCGAGCGCGAGGACCTGCAGGTGGCGGCGCTCGCGGCGCTGGCGGTCGCCCTCCACGTGCTGGAGACAGCCCTGCCCAGCCCGGTGCCGGGCATGAAGCCCGGGCTCGCCAATGTGGTGACCGTGCTCGCCCTGGTGCGCTTCGGCTGGCGCACGGCCGCGTGGGTGGGGGCGCTGCGCGTGCTGGTGGGCTCGCTCCTGCTCGGCACCTTCCTCTCGCCCACCTTCATCCTGAGCGCGGCGGGTGCCACCGGGGCGCTGGTGGTGCTGGGGCTGGCCGCGCGCCTCGTCGGCATCGCCCCCCGAGGCAGGGGGGCCGGGCAGCACGATGGGCCGGGGCGCGGTCTGAGCCCCCTCGGCCTGAGCCTGGCAGCGGCCCTGGCCCACATGGGTGCCCAGCTCGGGGTGGCGTGGCTGCTCTTCGTCCCCCACCCGGCTTTCCTGTACCTGGCCGCGCCTCTCATGACCGCGGCCGCGGCCTTCGGCACCCTGAGCGGTATAATCGCCTGGCGCATCCTCGAGCTGGACGCCACGGAGCCGGCATGAGCACCCCATCGGCCACCGCGGTCCCGGGCGCGCCGCCGCCCCCGCTGCCGCCGGCGCGTGACCGCCTCGCCCTGACGCTGACCCTGGCGGCGGCCTTCCACGCCATCGTCATCCTCGGCGTCGGCTTCTCGCCCTTCGATCGCCCGAGCGAGCCCCCGCTGCCCACCCTGGACGTGACGCTCGTCCGGCAGCCGGCGGAGAAGGCCCCGGACCAGGCCGACTACCTGGCGGCCGCGGACCAGGCCGGCGCCGGCAACGTGCGCGAGCCGGCGCGCCCCGAGGCGCCCCCGAAGACCGTCCCCCTCGAGACCCCGGGCCCCCAGGCCAGCCAGGCCAGCCCCCCCACCCCCGCGCGCGCCGCCGCTCCCGAGCGGCTCGCGCGCACGCGGCCCGAGGCCGCACCGCGCGCGCCGGCCGAGCCCGCTCCGCCCGCGAGCCGCAACACGCCCCTGAGCGCGGCCGCGCTCTACAGCCGCAGCCTCGCGCTGGCCAGCCTCGAGGCCGAGCCGGGCGAGCGCGAACGCGCCCGCGGCGAACGGCTGCGCGAGCGCTACGTGCACGCGCGCACCCGCCGGCACAAGTACGCCGCCTACGTGCAGGCCTGGGTGGAGAAGGTCGAGCGTATCGGCAACCTGAACTACCCGGTCGAGGCCCGCCGGCGGGGGCTCTCGGGCCGGCTCACCCTCGACGTGGCCCTCAACGCCGACGGCACGGTGCGCGAGATCACCGTCACGCGCTCCTCGGGCCATCGCGTGCTCGACCAGGCAGCCAAGCGCATCGTGCGGCTGGCCGCCCCCTTCGCCCCCTTTCCGCCGGAGATCCGCCGTGAAACCGACGTGCTGCATATCGTCCGCACCTGGGAGTTCCTGAGCTCCAACCGCCTGCGCGGCCGCTGAACGGCCCTTGCGGGCCCCCCGGGGCGGCGGGATACTGTCCGCCATGGACGAGCAGACGCGCGCCTGGCTCACCGGCCACTTCCTCATCGCGATGCCCCAGCTCGCGGACCCGAACTTTTTCCACACCGTCACCTACATCTGCGAGCACAACGAGGAGGGGGCCCTGGGGCTGGTGGTCAACCGGCCGAGCGAGATGCGCCTGGGCGAGATCCTGGAGCACATGGGCATCCGCGCCACCGACCCCCGCGCGCTGGAGGTTCCGGTGTACGTGGGCGGACCCGTGCAGCGCGAGCGCGGCTTCGTGCTGCACGAGCCGGTGGGGGCCTGGAGCTCGACCCTGCAGGTGACCGAGACCGTCGCCATCACCACCTCGCGCGACATCCTCGAGGCCATCGCCCGGGGCGAGGGGCCGGAGCGTTTCCTCGTCGCCCTCGGCTACGCCGGCTGGGCGCCGGGGCAGCTCGAGCAGGAGATGGCCGACAACGCCTGGCTCAGCGGTCCCGCCGACATGGCGATCGTGTTCGAGACCCCGGACGAGGCGCGCTGGGAGGCGGCCGCCCGCCATCTCGGGATCGATCTCGGCCGCCTCTCGGGCGAGGCGGGCCACGCCTGAGGCCATGGGCCCCGGTCCGGCCCCGGCGGGCTCGCCCCGACCCGCGACGGTACTCGGCTTCGACTATGGGCTGCGCCGCATCGGGGTGGCGGTGGGCGAGACCGTGACGCGCACCGCGCGCCCGCTGGCGGTGGTGGCCGCGGCCCGCGGGCCGGACTGGCCGGCGCTCGACCGCCTGGTGGCGGAGTGGGGCCCCGATGCGCTGGTGGTGGGCATCCCGTACAATCTCGACGGCACGCCGCACGCGCTCACCCGCGCCGCGGAACGCTTCGCCCGCCGGCTCGCGGCCCGCTACCGGCTGCCGGTCCACCGCGTGGACGAGCGCCTGAGCAGCGCCGCCGCCCGCGCGGCCATCCGCGAGGCCCGGGCGGCGGGGCGCCTGCGCCGGCCGGCGCGGCGCGGCGCGCGCGACCGGGCGGCGGCGCAGGTCATCCTGCAGGCCTGGCTGGACGGCGTCACCGCGCAGGGGGAGGGCCCATGAGCCGCAGGCTGGACATCGACATCGACGCCGTCCTCGCCGAGATGGCCGCGGCCCTGCGCGAGCGGCTCGAGGCGCGCGGCGTGCATGCGCCGGCCATGGTGGGCATCCACACCGGCGGCGTGTGGGTGGCCGAGCGCCTCCACCGCCTGCTCGGTCTCGACGAGCCTCTCGGCACCCTCGACATCTCCTTCTACCGCGACGACTTCACCCGCGTGGGCATGAACCCGCAGGTGCGCCCGTCCCACATCCCCTTCAACGTGGACGACCGCCACATCGTGCTGGTCGACGACGTGCTGCACACCGGACGCACCATCCGAGCGGCCCTGAACGAGATCTTCGACTACGGCCGCCCCGCCTCCGTGCTGCTGGCGGTGCTGGTCGAGCGCCCCGGGCGCGAGCTCCCCGTGGAGGCGCAGGTGGCGGGCCGCCACCTCGAGCTCGCCCCCGACGAGTACGTGGAGCTCGCCGGCCCCGAGCCCCTCGAGCTGAGCGTGGTGAAGAAGCAGGCGGCATGAGCGGCGCGCGGCTGCAGGTGGACGAGCAGGGGCGGCTGCGCCACTTCCTGACCGTCGAGGGCCTGGAGCGCGGCCTGCTCACAGAGATACTCGATGCGGCCGAGTCCTTCGCCGGCGTCGCCGAGCAGACGGTGAAGAAGGTCCCGCTGCTGCGCGGCAAGACCGTCGTCAACCTGTTCTTCGAGGCCAGCACGCGCACGCGCACCACCTTCGAGCTCGCGGCCAAGCGCCTCTCGGCCGACGTGCTCAACATCAACGTCTCCGCCTCGGCCACGACCAAGGGCGAAACCCTGCTGGATACCCTGCGCAACCTCGAGGCCATGCACGTGGACATGTTCGTGGTGCGCCACGCCGACAGCGGCGCGGCCCACTTCATCGCCCGCCATGTGCAGCCGCACGTGAGCGTGGTCAACGCCGGCGACGGCCGCCACGCACATCCCACCCAGGCCCTGCTCGACGTCTTCACCATCCGCCGCCGCAAGGGCCGTTTCGAGGACCTGGTGGTGGCCATCGTGGGCGACATCCTGCACTCGCGCGTGGCGCGCTCGCAGATCCACGCCCTCAACGCCCTGGGCACGGGCGAGGTGCGGGTGGTGGCCCCGCGCACGCTGCTGCCGGCGCACGTGGAGGACCTGGGCGTGCACGTCTTCCACCGCATGGAGGACGGGCTGCGCGACGCCGACGTCGTCATCATGCTGCGCCTGCAGAAGGAGCGCATGCGCGGCGCGCATCTGCCGAGCGAGCACGAGTACTTCCGCCTCTACGGCCTCACCGAGGAGCGGCTGGCGCGGGCCCGCCCCGACGCCATCGTCATGCACCCCGGCCCCATCAACCGCGGGGTGGAGCTCGAGTCGCGCGTGGCCGACGGGCCGCGCTCGGTGATCCTGGAGCAGGTCGAGCACGGCATCGCGGTGCGCATGGCCATCATCTCCATGACCATGCGGACCGCCCGCGGCGGGGAGGGCACGCCGGCGTGAGCGGCGAGCGCATCCTCATCCGCGGCGGGCGCATCGTCGACCCGGCGGGCGGCCTCGATGCCGAGGGGGAGCTGGCCATCGCCGACGGCCGCATCGTCGCCGCCGGGCGCGCCCCCGAGGGCTTCACGCCCGACCGCGTGCTGGAGGCGACGGGGCTCGTCGTGTGCCCGGGGCTGGTGGATCTGGCCGCGCGCCTGCGCGAGCCGGGCCAGGAGCACAAGGGCACGGTGGCGAGCGAGACGCGCGCGGCCGCCGCCGGCGGGGTGACCACGCTCTGCTGCCCGCCCGACACCGACCCGGTGCTCGACACGCCCGCGGTGGCCGAGCTCGTGCGGCGGCTGGCCGAGGCCGCGGGCCACGCGCGCGTGGTCTGCCTCGGGGCGCTCACGCGCGGCCTCGACGGCGAGCGCCTGAGCGAGATGGCGGCGCTGGCGGAAGCGGGCTGCGTGGGCGTGGGCAACGCGCGCCGCCCCGTGCCGAACACGCTGGTCCTGCGCCGCGCCATGGAGTACGCCGCCACCTTCGGGCTCACCGTGCACATCCACCCCATGGATGCGTGGCTGCGCGACGGCGGCTGCGCCCACGAGGGGCCCGTGGCCACGCGCCTGGGGCTGCCCGGCATCCCGGCCGCGGCCGAGACCGCCGAGGTGGCCCGCTGCCTCGCGCTGGTGGAGCAGACGGGCGTGCGCGCCCACTTCGGGCGGCTCTCGACCGCGCGCGCGGTGCGCATGATCGCCCGCGCCCAGTACGACGGGCTGCCGGTCACGGCCGACGTGGCCGTGGCGCATCTGCACCTCACCGAGGCCGACCTCGCCGGCTTCAACGCCGAGGCCCACCTCGACCCGCCGCTCCGCACCGGGCGCGACCGCGAGGGCCTGCGCGAGGGGCTCGCCCGCGGCGTCATCGGCGCGGTCTGCTCCGACCACGAGCCCCACGAGCCCGACGCCAAGCTCGCCCCCTTTCCTTCCACCGAAGTGGGGGCCTCGGGGGTGGAGCTGCTGCTGCCGCTCACGCTGCGGCTGGTGGACGAGGGCACCCTCACGCTGCCGGCCGCCATCGAGCGCCTCACCGCAGGCCCCGCCGCCATCCTCGGCATCGAGGCCGGCACGCTCGCCCCGGGCTCGTCCGCGGACGTGTGCATCTTCGACCCCGCCGCCGAGTGGCGCCTCGACCCGGCGCGCATGGTGAGCGCCGGGCGCAACACCCCCTTCGCCGGCTGGACCCTGAAGGGGCGGGTGCGCTGGACGCTGCTCGGCGGCCGCATCGTCCACGAGGACCGGGGCACGTGACCGGTACGATCGCACTGGAGGAGGCCGAGGTCCTGCGCCACGAGGCCTGGCCGGAGGGCCAGCGCGTGCTGGTGCTGCGCGCGCCGCGCTGCGCCGCCCGCGCCGAGCCCGGGCAGTTCGTGCACCTGCGCTGCGACCCGATGCTCCCCATGCGCAGGCCGCTCTCCCTCATGGGCGCCGACCCGGCCGCGGGCACCGTGGAGCTGCTCTACAAGGTGGTGGGGCTGGGCACGGCGCGGCTCGCCGCCCGCCGCCCCGGTGAGCGCCTCAGCCTGCTCGGGCCCATCGGCCGGCCCTTCCGTCCCGACCCGGCGCGTCCCCGGGCGCTGCTCCTGGGCGGCGGCGTGGGCATGCCCCCCGTGATCTTCCTCGCCGAGCGGCTCGCGGCGGCGGGCGAGCCGTGGCGGCCGGTGGCCCTCCTGGGCTCGGAGGCCCCCTTCCCGTTCGAGCTCGTCCCCGCGCGGCTGCCGGTCCCGGGCGTCCCGGCCGAGGCGGAGCGCAGCCTGGCCCGTCTCGAGCGGGCCGGCGTGCCGGCACGGCTCGCGAGCGGGCGCGGCCACCCGGGCTGCCACCGCGGGCTCGTCACCGAGCTCGCCCGCGCCTGGCTCGAGACCCTGCCCGGGATCGCGCGGCGCGGGGTGCAGCTCTACGCCTGCGGGCCGCACCCCATGCTGGCGGCGGTGGCGCGTCTTGCGGCCGAGCAGGGGCTGCCCTGCCAGGTGGCGCTGGAGGAGCACATGGCCTGCGGGGTGGGCGGCTGCGCCGGCTGCACGGTGCCCGTGCGCACCCCGCAGGGGCTTGCCATGCGCCGCGTATGCGTGGACGGGCCGGTCTTCGACGCCGCCGAGGTCGTCTGGTGAGGGGCCCCGGAGCATCCCGACCGGGGGCGGGGCCTCCACGCGGCCCGAGGCCTCAGCGGTCGGGATCCACCAGGCTCAGCCCCTCGGCCGCCTGCGCCAGGCTCTCGGGATCGCGCTTGCCCAGCTTGATCATGAGGCGCACCTCGTTGGCCGAGTCGGCGTGGTGGAGAGCGTCCTCGTAGGTGATCTCGCCCGCCTGGTAGAGCTCGAACAGCGCCTGGTCGAAGGTCTTCATGCCCTGCTGCGTCGAGCGCTTCATGAGCTCCTTGAGCTTGTGGATCTCGCCCTTGCGGATCATGTCGGCGGCGAGCGGCGTGTTGATGAGCACCTCGACCGCCACGCGCCGGCCCTTGCCGTCGGGCGTGGGTATGAGCTGCTGGGCCACGATGGCCTTGAGGTTGAGCGAGAGGTCCATGAGGAGCTGGTCGCGCCGGTCCTCGGGGAAGAAGTTGATGATGCGGTCGAGGGCCTGGTTGGCGTTGTTGGCGTGCAGCGTCGACAGGCAGAGGTGCCCCGTCTCGGCGAACTGGATGGCGTAGTCCATGGTCTCGCGCGAGCGGATCTCGCCGATGAGGATCACGTCCGGGGCCTGGCGCAGGGTGTTCCTGAGCGCCACCTCGTAGGACTCGGTGTCGATGCCCACCTCGCGCTGGGTGACGATGCAGCCGGCGTGCTGATGGACGAACTCGATCGGGTCCTCGATGGTGACGATGTGGCCGTTGCTGTTCTGGTTGCGGTAGCCGATCATGGCCGCGAGCGAGGTGGACTTGCCGGTGCCGGTGGCGCCGACGAAGATCACCAGCCCGCGCTTGGTCATGGCCAGGTTCTTCAGGACCGGCGGCAGGTGCAGCTCCTCGATGGTGGGGATGCGGGTCTCGATGCGCCTGAGCACCATCCCTGCGTAGTTGCGCTGCACGAAGGCGCTCACGCGGAAGCGCCCCACGCCCGAGGCGCTGATGGCGAAGTTGCACTCCTTGGTCTCCTCGAACTCGCGCCGCTGGCGCTCGTTCATGACGCTCAGCACCGTCTCGCGCGCCTGGTCGGGCGTGAGCGCCGTCTCCGCGACAGGCTGGATGCGCCCATGGATCTTCAGGCTGGGCGGCATGCCGGCCGTGATGAAGAGGTCCGAGGCCTTCTTGTGGACCATCAGCTTGAGGAGCGCGTTCATGTCGATGGCCATGGCGTGACCCTCCTCCCCCTCGGGTGACGGTGCCGGGCTCAGCGGAATAGCTCCTTGTTCTGGGCGCGCGCGCGCGCCTCGTGGCGGCTGACGATGCCGCGGGCCACCAGCTCCTGCAGATGCTGGTCCAGGGTCTGCATGCCGTGGGCCTGGCCGGTCTGGATGGCCGAGTACATCTGCGCCACCTTGTCCTCGCGGATGAGGTTGCGGATGGCGGGGGTGGCCACCATGATCTCCCAGGCCGCCGTGCGCCCGCCGCCCACCTTCTTGAGCAGGGTCTGGGAGATGACGGCGTTGAGCGACTCCGACAGCATGGAGCGCACCATGTCCTTCTCCCCCGCCGGGAAGACGTCGATGACGCGGTCGATGGTCTTGGCCGCCGAGCTCGTGTGCAGGGTGGCGAAGACCAGGTGCCCGGTCTCTGCGGCGGTGAGCGCCAGCCGAATGGTCTCGAGGTCGCGCATCTCGCCCACGAGGATGATGTCGGGGTCCTCGCGCAGGGCCGAGCGCAGGGCCTCGCTGAAGCCGTGGGTGTGCTGGTGCACCTCGCGCTGGTTGACGAGGCACTTCTTGCTCTGGTGCACGAACTCGATCGGGTCCTCGATGGTGAGGACGTGGGCGAAGCGCGTCTCGTTGATGTAGTTGATCATGGCCGCGAGCGTGGTGGACTTGCCCGAGCCGGTGGGCCCGGTCACCAGCACCAGCCCGCGCGGCTTGTCGGCGATGTCCTTGAAGACCGGCGGGCAGCCGAGGTCCTCCAGGGTGAGGATGTTCGAGGGGATGGTGCGGAAGACGGCCCCGGCGCCGCGGTTCTGGTTGAAGGCGTTGACGCGGAAGCGCGCCAGACCCTGGATCTCGAAGGAGAAGTCGGTTTCGAGGTACTCCTCGTAGTCCCGGCGCTGCTTGTCGTTCATGATGTCGTAGATGAGCGCATGGACCGTCTTGTGGTCCAGCGCCGGCAGATTGATTCGGCGGATGTCGCCGTCGACGCGGATCATAGGCGGCAGGCCCGCCGAGAGATGCAGGTCCGAGGCGTTGTTCTTGACCGCGAAGGCCAGCAGCTCTGCGATGTCCATCTCCCCTCCCGTCTGCGCGGGCCCGTGCCCGCCTCTCCCCGCTTCGGTGCCACGATCGGCTACAGTATAGCCTCGACCATGCCCGGTACCCCGGAGCCTCCCGTCGTGAACGAAGCGCCGGACGTCGCCGCCGGCCTGCGGGCCGTGCGCGCGCGCATCGAGCGGGCCGCCCGCGCCTGCGGCCGCGCGCCGGAATCGGTGGCGCTGCTGGCAGTCGCCAAGGGCCATCCTCCGGCGGCGCTGGCCGCGGCCCACGCCGCCGGCCAGCGCCGCTTCGGCGAGAGCTACCTGCAGGAGGCGCTCGCCAAGCGCGAGGCCCTGTCCGGGCTCGAGGCCGAGTGGCATTTCATCGGCCCCATCCAGTCCAATAAAGCCAAACGCATCGCCGCGCACTTTGACTGGGTTCACAGTCTGGACCGTCCGGAGCTCGCCGAGCGCCTCCACCGCCACCGCCCCGAGGCGCTCGCTCCGCTCGAGGTCTGCATCCAGGTCAACGTGAGCGGCGAAGCCTCCAAGCGCGGCGTGGCGCCGGAGAAGGCCGCGGCGCTGGCGGAGGTGGTGGCGGGGCTCTCGCGCCTGCGCCTGCGCGGCCTGATGGCGATCCCCGCGCCGGAGCGCGACCCCCGGCGCCAGCGCATCCCCTTCGCCGCGCTGCGGGCGCTGCTCGAGGACCTGCGCACCCGGGGGCACACGGGTCTCGACACCCTCTCCATGGGCATGAGCGCGGACCTGGAGGCGGCGGTGGCCGAGGGCGCCACCATCGTGCGCGTGGGGACGGCGATCTTCGGCCCGCGTCCGCTCCGGCGGCGCGCGCCGCCGTCAGGCTAGCTCGCCGCGTGCCCTATACTGGGGCTCCTTCCGCACCCGAGGGGGACGCGATGGACACGGTGGACATCGCCTTCATCGGCGGGGGCAACATGGCTGCGAGCCTCGTCGGCGGCCTCATCGCCGACGGCTACCCGCCCGCGGCCATCCGGGTGGCCGACCCGGACCCGGAGCGGCGCGCGGCGCTGGAGGCACGCTGGCAGGTTGCGGTGCACGAGGGCAATCCGGAGGCCGCGCGCGGGGCGGCCGTGGTGGTGCTGGCGGTCAAGCCCCAGACGCTCGCGGCGGCGGCCCGCGAGGTGGGCCCGTTGGCCCGGGCGCAGGGGAGCCTGGTGCTTTCGGTGGCGGCGGGGGTGCGCACCCGCGACCTCGCCCGCTGGCTGGGCTTCGACGCCCCTCTGGTGCGCGCCATGCCCAACACGCCCGCGCTGGTGCAGAGCGGGGCTACGGCCCTCTACGCCACCCCGGGCACCGGAGAGGCCGAGCGCGAGCGCGCCGAGTCCATCCTGCGCGCGGTGGGCATCACCGTGTGGCTGGAGGACGAGGCGCTGATGGATGCGGTCACCGCCCTCAGCGGGAGCGGGCCTGCCTACTTCTTCCTGCTGATGGAGGCGCTCGCCGCGGCAGGCGAGGCCCTGGGGCTCGAGCCCGCCCAGGCGCGCCTGCTGACGCTGGAGACCGCCTTCGGCGCGGCCAAGATGGCGCTGGAGAGCGAGGAGCCGCCGGCGGCGCTGCGCGCGCGCGTGACCTCGCCCGGCGGCACCACCGAGCGGGCGCTGGCCGTGCTCGAGGAGGCCGGCTTCCGCGATCTGGTGCATCGGGCCGTCTCGGCCGCGCGCGACCGCTCGCGCGAGCTCGCCGAGCTGCTGGGGAGTGAGGGGTGATGTACGAGCTGCAGGCGCTGGCCTTCCTCGTCCAGGTGGCCTTCGGGCTCTACATCCTGGCCGTCCTGCTGCGGCTGATGCTGCAGTGGGCACGCGCCGACTTCCGCAACCCCGTGGCCGCCCTGGTGGTGCGTGTGACCAATCCGGCGGTGGTGCCCCTGCGGCGCCTGGTCCCGGGCGTGGCGGGCATCGACCTGGCCTCGGTGCTGCTGGCGCTGGCGCTCCAGGCGCTGGAGCTCGTGCTGCTGGGGCTGCTCTCCGGCCGGGTCCCCGGGCCGGCGGGCCTCGCCGTCGCGAGCGTGGCGGCGCTCGCCGGCTTCGCCATCCAGATCTACACCGTCACCATCATCGTGGAGGCCGTGCTGAGCTGGATCAGCCCCGGCGGTGGCCATCCCCTCGCCTGGCTCCTCATGCAGCTCAACGCCCCCGTGCTCCGTCCGTTCCGCCGGATGGTGCCGTCCGTCGGCGGGATCGATCTCTCGCCGCTCGCTGCCTTGATCGTGCTGCAGCTTGCGCAAATCCTCGTGGTGCAACGGCTTGCCGACTGGGGGCGGCTGCTCGGCTGATGGCGGGCCCCTCGACGGGCGGCTGGTGCCGCCGGGACGGCGACGACCTCCTGCTCGAGGTGCGGTTGCAGCCCCGGGCCCGGCGCGAGGGCCTCTCGGGCGTGCGCGCCGGCCGCCTGCTGGTGCGGGTGACGGCCCCGCCGATCGAGGGCCGCGCCAACCGCGCCCTGGCGCAGGTGCTGGCGGCCGCCTGCGGGGTGCCTCCCTCGCGGGTGAGCGTGGTGCGCGGCGCCGGCGGCCGGGACAAGACGGTGCGCGTGGCGCGACCGCGACGGCTGCCGCGGCCCGAAGCGGACACGGGCGAGGCGTGAACCCCGTCATGGCCCCGGTGGCCCATGGCCCCTAGGCTGGAACGGAGCGAACAGGAGAGAGCGGATGGCGGGACGGGAGGATCCGGCGCTGGAGCGCGAGCTCGAGGCCTACGCGGCCTCGCGCGCGTCCCTGCTCGAGGGGCTGCAGGCCTTCCAGGCCTGGCTGGAAGACTTCGGCGAGGCCACGGCCGAGGACGACCTGCGCCTGTACGAGACGCTCGAGGCCCTGCGCCACGACCGCCTGACCGTGGCCTTCGTGGCCGAGTTCTCCCGCGGCAAGACCGAGCTCATCAACGCCATCTTCTTCTCCGGGCACGGCCGGCGGCTGCTGCCCTCGCAGGCGGGCCGCACCACCATGTGCCCGACCGAGATCTTCCATGACCCCGAGGTGGAGCGGCCCTACGTGCGGCTGCTGCCCATCGAGACGCGCCGCACCGACATCCCGGTCTCCGAGTACAAGCGCGATCCCATCCATTGGGTCACCCTCTACCTCGACCCCGCCGATCCGGACGCCATGGCCGAGACCCTGGCGGAGGTGGTGCGCACCAAGCGCGTGCCGGCGGCGCAGGCGCGTGCGCTGGGGCTCACGCCCGAGGATGCCGCCGCGGAGGCGGAGGTGGAGATCCCCAAGTGGCGCCACGCGCTCATCAGCTTCCCCCATCCCCTGCTGCGCCGGGGGCTCGCCATCCTGGACACGCCCGGCCTCAACGCCATCGGCGCCGAGCCGGAGCTCACGCTGAACGCGCTGCCCGCCGCGCAGGCGGTGCTGTTCGTGGTGGGGGCCGACACGGGCGTGACCCGCTCCGACCTGGAGATGTGGAACGAGCACGTGGCCCGCCTCGCCCGTCGGGGCGAGCAGGGCGTCGTCGTGGTGCTCAACAAGATCGACACCCTTTGGGACGAGCTCAGCGGGCGCGATGAGATCGAGGCCGCCATCGAGCGCCAGCGCCGGGAGGTGGCCGGGATCCTGGGCGTGGATCCGGCGCAGGTGTTCCCGGTCTCGGCCCAGAAGGGCCTGGTGGCGAAGGTGCGCGGCGACGAGCCGCTGCTCGCCCGCAGCCGCCTGCGTGCGCTGGAGCGCCACTTCGCCGAGGTGGTGCTCGCGCGCAAGCGCGTCATCCTGCAAGAGGCAGTGCACCGCGGCGTCGGCGACCAGATCGACAACGCCCGCAGCGTGGTGGGGGGCAGGCTCGAGCAGGCGCGCGCCCAGCTCAACGAGCTGCGCAGCCTCAGCGGCAAGAACGTCGCCGTGCTCGAGGACCTGCTGCGCAAGGCCCGCGCCGAGCAGGCCACCTACCTGCGCCACCTGCAGAGCTACCAGTCCAGCAAGCGGCTGCTCGCCAAGCAGGCCCGCGACCTGCTCGCCGCCCTCAGCCTCGACCGCATCGACAGGCGCATCCACACCGCGCGCGTGGAGATGGCCAAGAGCTGGACCACGCCCGGGCTGAAGCGCGCCATGAAGGCCCTCTTCGACGGCCTGCTCGAGGCCATGGGCGAGGCCGAGGCGCGCGCGGCCGAGACGCGCAGCCTGGTCGAGGCCGTCTTCCGCAAGTTCCACCGCGAGCACGGCCTGCCGCCGCTCACGCCGCGCCTGCTCGACATGGGCGCCTATGCCCAGGAGCTGCGGCGCCTGCACGAGGAGGCCGAGGCCTTCCGCCGCAGCCCCGTCACCACCATGACCGAGCAGAGCTTCGTCATCCGCAAGTTCTTCATCTCCCTGGTCAGCCAGGCGCGCAACGTCTTCTTCCGCGCCAACCAGGAGACCGAGGACTGGCTCAAGGGGGTGCTGGGCCCGCTCGCGCGCCAGATCAAGGAGCGCAAGCGCCTCATGGAGAAGCGCCTCGAGAGCCTGCGCCGGATCAGCGAGTCGCGCGAGACCGTGGAGGCGCGCATTGCCGAGCTCGAGCGCCAGTGCGCCGGGCTCGAGCGCCAGCTCGCCGAGCTCGCCCGCATCCGCAAGCTCCTCGGCTACCCGGGGCCGGCCGAGCTCGCCGCAGGCAGCGCCCGCGGCACCGGCCCCGCCCAGGGCGCCTGAGCGCACCCCGGCTCCGCGCCGGGCTGGCGCTTGCGGACCCTGGGGGCGGGGGCTACACTTCCGCGTCCACGCCACGTCGCCGCGCGGCCGATGCCCGAGAAGATCCCCGCTGACTCCGTCGGCCTCGTCGAGCCCAGGAAGCTGCACTTCGACGAGCCCCTGCCGCTCGACTGCGGACGCACGCTCGACGAGTACGACCTCGTCTACGAGACCTACGGCGAGCTCAACGCCGACCGCTCCAACGCGGTCCTGATCTGCCATGCCCTCTCGGGCGACCACCATGCCGCCGGCTACCACAGCATGGACGACCGCAAGCCCGGGTGGTGGGAGAACTGCATTGGTCCGGGCAAGCCCATCGACACCGAGCGCTTCCACGTCGTCTGCTGCAACAACCTCGGCGGCTGCAAGGGCTCGACCGGCCCCAACACCATCAATCCCAGGACCGGCAGGCACTACGGGCCGGACTTCCCCATCGTCACCGTGCGCGACTGGGTGCGCAGCCAGGCGCGGCTGGCCGACCGGCTGGGCATCGCCCGCTGGGCGGCCGTCATCGGCGGCAGCCTGGGCGGCATGCAGGCCATGCAGTGGGCCATCGACTTCCCCGAACGTCTCGCGCACGCGGTGGTGATCGCCGCCGCCCCGCGGCTCTCGGCCCAGAACATCGCCTTCAACGAGGTGGCGCGACAGGCCATCCTCTCCGACCCCGACTTCCACGAGGGCCGCTATTACGACCACGGGGTGGTGCCCCGGCGCGGCCTCATGCTCGCGCGCATGCTCGGCCACATCACCTACCTCTCCGAAGACGCCATGCGCGCCAAGTTCGGGCGCGAGCTGCGCGAGGGCAAGCTCAACTTCAACTTCGACGTCGAGTTCCAGGTGGAGAGCTACCTGCGCTATCAGGGGCGCACCTTCGTCGAGCGCTTCGACGCCAACACCTATCTCCTCATGACCAAGGCGCTCGACTACTTCGACCCGGCGGCCGACCATGGCGGCAGCCTCGCCGAGGCCTTCCGCCGCGCGCGCGCGCGCTTCCTCGTGATCTCCTTCACCAGCGACTGGCGCTTCTCGCCCGTGCGCTCGCGCGAGATAGTCAAGGCCCTGCTGGATGCCGACCGCGACGTCACCTACGCCGAGATCGAGGCCCACCAGGGCCACGACGCCTTCCTGATGCCGATCCCGCGCTACGTGGCGGCCTTCGGCGCCTACATGCGGCGGGTGGCCGAGGAGGTGGGGGCATGACGCTGCGCCCCGACCTCGAGATCATCTCGGGCTGGATCCGGCCCGGGGCGCGCGTGCTGGACCTCGGCTGCGGCGACGGCACGCTGCTCGCCCACCTGCGCGAGACCCGCCAGGTCACGGGCTACGGCATCGAGATCGACCCGGACAACGTGGAGGCCTGCATCCGCGCGGGCGTCAACGTCATCCAGACGGACCTGGACGCGGGCCTGTCCGACTTCGACGCCGGCTCCTTCGACTACGTCGTCATGACCCAGACCCTGCAGGCGGTGCGCTACCCGGCACGCCTCATCGACGAGATGCTGCGGGTCGGCCGCGAGGGCATCGTCACCTTCCCCAATTTCGGCCACTGGCGCTGCCGGGTGCAGCTCGGCCTGCAGGGGCGCATGCCCGTGGTGCGTACCCTCCCTTACCAGTGGTACGACACGCCCAACATCCACCTCTGCACCATCCGCGACTTCGAGGCCCTGTGCGCGCGCAAGGGCATCGAGATACTGCAGCGGGCGGTGGTGGACCACGCCCACCGCTCGAGCGCCCTCATGCGGCTGCTGCCCAACCTGCTCGCCGAGATCGCCCTCTACCGCTTCCGCAGGGCCGCCTGAGCCGGCGCGCTTGCCCGCGGCCGCGGCGGTCCCCATATTCGACGGCAGGGCCCCGCGAGACGGGCCCGCCACGGCCAGAGGAGGAAGCACCATGCGCCATCCGCTCCCCAGCATCCTGCTCGCCGCCGCCCTCCTGAGCCTCGCCCTGCCCGCGCGAGCGGAGCAGAGCCAGGACTTCGGCGACTACGTCGTGCACTTCAACGCCGTCACCACCGACTTCCTAGCCCCCCAGGTGGCGAGATCCTACGGCATCCGGCGCAGCCGCAGCCGGGGGCTGCTGACCGTGAGCGTGATGAAGCGTGTGCTGGCGGGCGCGACCCAGCCGGTGGCGGCCGAGGTGCAGGCTCAGGCGGTGAACCTCAACGGCCAGCTCAAGCGTATCGCCATGCGCGAGGTGCGCGAGGAGCGCGCCATCTACTACATCGGCGAGTTCGGTCTCAGCGGCAGCGAGACCCTGGACTTCGAGATCCGCGTGCGCCCGGAGCACAAGGGCGAGTCCTACACCGTGCGTTTCCGCCAGCGCTTCTACGTCCCCTAGCTTTCAACCCCATCAGGTCCAGCGCCGCCCCGGGCGCCCTCCCCGCAGGCGCGCGCGGCGCGGGGGCGCCCCCATTCCTTAGCTCCAGGAGGGGTTATTCAGGTCCGCCATTTGCATCGGACCTCCACGGGTGACGGGAAGCCGGCGCCAGTGGAGGGGTCGATGCGGCCAGCGTGGTCCGGGCGCAAAGCGCTGGGCGCCGCACGGGCGGTGCTGCTGCTCGTGCTGGGCGCGCTCCATGGGGCGGCGGGGGCGGCGCCTGCGGCGGAGGGGGCGCGGCCCCTGCGCTTCGGCGTCTTTCCCATCGTCTCCACGGTGGAGCTCTTCCGCCGCTATGTACCGCTGCGCGCCTACCTGGCCGCTCGGCTGGGGCGCGAGGTGCGGCTGGAGACCGCCCGCGACTTCCCCACCTTCGTGCGACGCACGGCCGCGCGCCGCTACGACGTGGTCGTGACCGCGCCGCATTTCGCCCTGCTGGCCGCAAGCCCGGGGCCCTACGAGATCCGCGGCTCGCTGCGCCGCACGCTCGAGGGCGTGGTGGTGGTGCACCGCGCGAGCCGCATCAGGGGCCTTGCGGCGCTCGCCGGCCGCCTGGTGGCCACGCCCCCCGAGCCCGCGCTCATCACCCTCGCCGGACGCCGGCTCTTCGCCGTGCACGGCCTCACGGGGACCCGCGCGCCGCGCTGGCGCGCCTACCGCAGCCACAACGCCGCCTACGAGGCGGTCGCGGGCGGTGACGCCGACGCCGCCGTGGTCTCCATCAACGCCCTGCGCAAGGCGCTCGAGCGCGAGGCGCCCCTGCGCGAGATCGCCCGCACGCCCCCGCTGCCCAACACGGCGCTGCTCGTGGCGCGCGACCTGCCGGAGCGGCTCCGCGCGCGCATCGAGGCCGCCTTCGTGGGGGCGGACCGCGACGCGGACGGCCGCCTCGCCCTCCAGCGCGCCGGCCTCCCGGGCTGGCGCCCGGCGCGGCGCGCCGACTACGAGGTGCTGCGCCCCTATCTCGCGGGGCTGGACCTGCGCTGAGGAGACGGCATGCGGATGCGGCTCGCGACGAGGCTGATCCTGGGCGTGGTCCTGATCGAGGCCGTGATGCTCTCGGTGCTCGTGTGGAACAGCGTGCGCCTGATCGCCTCCAGCCATGCCGAGCTGCTGGAGCGCGCCACGCGCGAGCAGACCACGCTGCTCGCCGCCCTGGTGGCCCCGGGGCTGGCCGCCGCCGACCGCGCCGCCATCCTCGATGCGCTGCATCTGCTGCGCGACAAGCGCACCCTGGTCTACGCCGTGGTCCTGGACCGCGACGGGCGCCGCATGGGCAGCCTCGGCCGTCCACCCACGGCCTTCCCCGCTCCGGACCACACCTACGCCGAGGCCCGCCGCGACGGGATCTTCGACGTCGCGCGCGCCGTGAGCCTGGCGGGCGAGCCCCTCGGCACCCTGCGCGCGGGCTACTCCATCGCCCACGTGGAGGCACTCACGGCGCGGACGCGCCTGCAGAACACCGCCATCGCGGCCACCGAGCTCGCGCTCTCCATCCTGGCCACGGTGCTGCTGGGGCTGTTCCTGACGCGGGGGCTCGCGCGCCTGCGCCAGGGGGCCGAGGCCCTGCAACGCGGCGAGCTGGACCACCGCATCCGCCTGCGGGGCGAGGACGAGATCGCCCAGGTCGCACGCGCCTTCGACGCGCTCGCCGAGCACCTGCAGCGCACCCGGCGCGATCTGCACGAGGAGCACGCCGCCCTGGAGCGCTCGAACCACCGCTACCGGGCCCTGCTCGAGCGCATCGGCGCGGTGCTGTGGGAGGCGCGCCCGGAGACGCTGGAGACCGTGCACGTGAGCGGCGACACCCACGCCCTGCTCGGCACCCCGCCCGAGGCCTGGCGGCGCCCGGACTTCCTCGAGCGCCACGTGCATCCAGAGGACCTCGAGCGGGTGCGCGAGCGGCTGCGCGCGCTCCCCGCCCTGGGCGGCGTGGCCAGCATCGACTACCGCATGCTTCATGCCGAGGGACGCTGCATCTGGGTGCGCGACATCGTCGCCGCCGAGCGCGACGAGGCGGGGCAGGCCCTGCTGCGCGGCCTGCGCCTCGACATCACCGAGAGCAAGCGCGCCGAGGAGCGGCTCGCCTTTCTCGCCGACCACGACCCGCTCACGGGGCTGCTCAACCGCCGCCGCTTCCAGGAGGAGCTCGAGCGCCATGTGGCGCTCGCGCGCCGCCACGGCCGCGAGGGGGCGCTCCTCTACATGGACCTCGACCAGTTCAAGTACATCAACGACACCTTCGGCCACCAGTCGGGCGACCGCTACCTGCTCGCCACCGCCCAGCGGCTGGCGGCGGCGCTGCGCCGCAGCGACGTGCTCGGCCGCCTCGGCGGCGACGAGTTCGGCGTGATCCTGCCGGAGACGGGGGCCGAGGAGGCCGGGCGCGTGGCCGAGCACCTGCTGGCCGCCCTGCGGCCCGAGGGAGGGGAGAGCCCCGCGGTCGGCGCCAGCATCGGCATCGCGGTCTTCCCACGCCATGGCGAGCGCGCCGGCGACCTGCTCGCCCGCGCCGACATGGCCATGTACGCGGCCAAGGAGCGCGGGCGCAACCGCTGGCAGCTCTACGATCCGGAGGACCCGCAGCTCGCGCGCATGCACGGGCGGCTGCACTGGGAGGCGCGCCTGCGGCGTGCGCTGGCCGACGACGGCTTCGTCCTCCACTACCAGCCGGTCTTCCGGCTGCGCCCCCGGCGCGAGGTGAGCCACTACGAGGTCCTGCTGCGTCTGCCCGAGCCCGACGGCGGCCTGGTGCCGCCGGCCGCCTTCCTCGACATCGCCGAGCGCTTCGGCCTCATCGGCGAGCTGGACCTGTGGGTGGTGGATCACGCGCTCGCCCAGCAGGCGGCCTGGCAGCGCGCGGGCCACCCCGTCACGGTGGCGGTGAACCTCTCCGGCCGCCACCTCGGCAGCCGCAGGATGCTGGAGGGCATCCGCGCGGCCATCGCGCGGCACGGGGCCGATCCCGGACACATCGTCTTCGAGGTCACCGAGACCGCCGCCGTGGAGAGCATGGCCCAGGCCCAGGCCTTCGTGCGCGCGCTCAAGGAGCTCGGCTGCCGCTTCGCCCTCGACGACTTCGGCGCCGGATTCTCCTCCTTCCATTACCTGCGGCATCTGCCCGTGGACCACGTCAAGATCGACGGCAGCTTCGTGCGCCGCCTGCGCGACGACGCCGTCGACCGCCTCTTCGTGCGCGCCATCGTGCAGCTCGCCGACGGGCTCGGCATCGGCACCGTGGCCGAGTTCGTCGAGGACGAGGAGACGCTCGCGCTGCTGGAGGCCCTCGGCGTGGAGATGGCGCAGGGCTACCACCTCGGCCGCCCGTGCGCGCAGCCGCTGGAGCTCGCGGCCGACGGCCTCAGCGCGAGGTGAGCGCGGCGAGCGCCTGCCAGCCCATCCACAGCCCCCAGCCCGCCACCAGCAGCCCGGCCGCGCGCCGCAGCGCCACGCGCCGCGCCAGCCGTCCCACCCACACCGCCGCAGCGCCCAGGGCCATGAGGTTGGGGAGCGTCCCGAGGCCGAAGGCGGCCATGAGGGCGGCGCCGCGCAGCGGGTCGGCCGCCGCCAACGCCCACGCGAGCGCCGTGTAGACCAGCCCGCACGGGATGCCGCCCCACAGCAGCCCCAGGGCGAAGGCCCCCGCGGGCGAGCGCACCGGGACCAGCCGGCGCATGAGCGGGCGCAGCCGCGTCCACAGCCACGCCCCCAGGCGCTCGATGCGCTGCACACCCGGCCACCAGCCCCCGAGATGGAGCCCGACGGCGAGCACGAGGGCGGCCGCGGCCAGCGCCAGCGCCGCCCGCGCCTGCGCCAGCGGCACCAGGTCGGCGGCGAGCGAGCCCAGCAGGCCCGCCAGGGCGCCTGCGGCGGTGTAGCTCACGATGCGCCCTGCGTTGTAGGCGGCGAGCATCACCAGCAGGTGCGCGCGGCGCGCGCGCGCCCCGGGCTCCAGCCCCAGCGTGAGGGCGGTGGCGATGCCGGTGCACATTCCTGCGCAATGGACCCCGCCGAGGAAGCCCATCGCGAGCGCCGCCAGCAGGTTTCCTGCGCTCACGCGCGCGTCCGCCCCCTGCCGGCGCACGATGCGCGCGGCAGCATCATCGTCCTGCGAAACCGTTCCATACCGAAAATCATGTGCTAATCTTAGCGCCGGGTGGACAGCCACTAGCGCTCATCGAAGGAGTCACTACATGGCCACGAAGAAGAAAGCGACCCGCAAGACCGCCACCAGGAAGAAAGCGGCCGCCAAGGCGGCCAAGCCTGCCACCAAGTCCGAGATCCACGGCTTCATCGCCGACCAGACCGGCCTCACCAAGAAGCAGGTGGGGGCGGTGTTCGAGGCCCTGGCGGTCATGATCAAGCGCGAGCTCAAGCGCGGCCCCGGGGTCTTCACCGTGCCCGGCCTCATGAAGATCAAGGTGGTCAAGAAGCCGGCCACCAAGGCGCGCAAGGGCATCAATCCGTTCACGGGCGAGGAGATCATGATCAAGGCCAAGCCCGCGCGCCGGGTGGTCAAGGTCCAGGCCCTCAAGGGTCTCAAGGACATGATCTGAGCGCGGCCGCCGGCCGCGATCGCCAGGCAGGGCGCAGCGCCCGCGGGGGGCGTTGCGCCCTTCTTTACGGGCCCCGCATCCCACCCCCGGCTCACGCCTGCGCCTGGGCCCGGTGCTTGGCGCGGATGAACTCGCGGTGCGGCAGATGGATGAGGTCGGCGACACGCCGGATGAGGTGCTCCTCGTAGCGGTCGAGGCGCCCGTCGGCGAAGGCCACCCGCCACAGCAGCTCCACCAGCGCCGCCTTGCGCGCCGGATCCATGCGGCGGTTGATCTCGCGGGTGAACTGGTAGAGGGAGGTGGCCTCCTCGGCCTCGGCCCGCGCCATGGCCACCAGCGCTTCCGCCTCCTCCGCTTCCAGCCCGAAGGCCTCGCGCACCGCGTCCTCCACGGTCTCGAGCTCGCCCGGATCGACGTCGTAGTCGGCGCGCGCCACTTCCACCAGCAGCGTGGCGGCGGCGAGACGCAGCGCGTGCTCCTCATCCGCCCCGCCCCCCTTTTCCAGAGCGGGGCGCAGACCGCGCTCGATCAGCGTCCTGAAGCGCTCCAGCATGGCCCTATTCAGCTTCCCGCCGGCGTCAGGCGGAAGGCGCTCACGCCATCCTCCGTCCGCAGCCGCTCGCTGAGCCGCGAGAGGCGCCCGGGATGGCGGGTCCGCACCGTGAGACGATAGACGAAGATGCGCCTGTCCTCGCGCAGCTCGTAGCTCGCGGGCCCCGCCTTCAGGCCTTCGCTCCGCACCAGCTCGCGCAGCCGCGCCTCGTCGAGCCCCCCCTCGACGGGGGTCCACAGCTCCAGCCACGCATAGCGCAGGACGGGCACCCGGTCCTCTGCCAGACGGAACAGGCCCAGCACGCCCAGCGTGAGCACCGTGGCCAGCACCGCCGCCCAGTGGAGCCCCATTCCGGCGATGATGCCGACGGAGGCCGTCATCCAGATGGAGGCCGCCGTGGTGAGCCCCCGGACCGCCATCCTTTCCTTGAGGATCACGCCCGCGCCCAGGAAGCCGATGCCGGTCATGATGCCCTGCGCCATGCGGGTGGGATCGACGCGGATGGTCTCGAGGGGGGCGTCGACGAGCAGCTCCCACTGGAAGACCGTGAGCAGCATGAGCAGCGCCGAGGCGGCGCACACCAGGGTGTGGGTGCGGAAGCCTGCCGGGCGTCCGTGCAGGGTGCGCTCGAGGCCGACGAGCGCGCCGAGGCCGGCGGCGAGCAGCAGCCGGCCGGCGCCCGTCACCAGCTCGCCGCTCAGCTCCATCCCCCGCCCCTCCGGTCACGCGCTGGATCGTGGAAAAGAGGAACGTCCCTGCGCTTGAACAGGGGTATCAGCACCATTCCCGCCACGAAGCCGCCGATGTGGGCGTACCAGGCCACGCCGCCGCGGCCCGGCTCGGCCGCCAGCGAGCTGACGATCTGGATCAGGAACCACAGCCCGAGCACCCACACCGCCGGCACGCGCACGAGCTGCGAGAAGAAGCCGAGGGGGATCAGCACCAGCACCCGGGCGTGCGGATACAGCAGCAGATAGGCACCCAGCACGCCCGAGACCGCCCCGCTCGCCCCGATCATGGGGACCGTCGAGCCCGGATCGGCCAGCGCCTGGGCCAGCGCCGCCGCCAGCCCGCTCACCAGGTAGAAGGCGACGAAGCGGCCATGGCCCATGGCGTCCTCGACGTTGTTGCCGAAGATCCACAGATAGAGCATGTTGCCCGCCAGATGCCACAGGCCGCCGTGCAGGAACATGGAGGTGAGCAGCGTCATGACCGGCGGCACCACGGCGAGCCCGGGGGGCAGGGCGGCCTCGCCGAAGAGCACCGCAGGGACGAAGCCCAGCGCGTAGACGGCGCGGCGGTAGCCGGCCTCGCCCAGCGAGACCTGCCACAGGAACACCACCACGCAGGCCGCGATGAGGCCGACCGTGACCACCGGCCGGATGCGGGTGGGGTTGTCGTCGTGGAGGGGTATCACCGCCGGTGCTCCGCCAACGGGCACTACGGTAGCGGGGGGAAGGGGCCCGGTAAAGCCGCCGCACTCATGGGGCGCGTGTGCCGGCCCGCGCCTGCTCGGCCTCGAGCGCGCGCCACACGCGCGTCGCCAGGGCCTCGTCCACCACCACCTCGTAGTAGCGCAGCCCTTCGCCCCCGGCCCCCTCGATCCCCGTGACCCAGCCTTCGCGCACCACCAGCCGCCGGGTGCTGCCGCGCGCGTCGAGATAGCGGCCGGCATAGAAGCCGGCCATGCCGAAGCCCGGCACGTCCACCTCCACCCGCCCGAGGCGGATCTCCTCGGCCAGCCGCGGAAAGGCATCCCGGTGGAGGAGCGCACCGTCGACGTTGTAGTGCAGCTCGCGCTCGCCCTTCTCGCCCGCGAGCGGGTGGCCGGGCGGGACGCGGAAGGTCTGGGCACGGATGCCCGGCGGCGGGTGCCGGCCCGCACGCAGGAAGCGGGCGCAGGAGGAGAGGCGGTCGGCCTGGCCGATGGCGGGCGAGATGGTGATGGGGCGGTCGCCGTCATACAGATAGGCCGGCGGCTCGGACCACCAGGCGATGCCGATGCCCACCTCCAGCTCCGGGAGCCCGTGGCGGCGGCAGCCGGCGTTGTGGGCCCGCACCAGGTCCACGATGGCCTTGGCCAGCCCACAGGCGCGCGCCACGGCCATGCGTGGCAGGGCACCGCCCGCGGGCTCCATGAAGCCGGCGATCACGGCATCGCCCTCCACGAAGATCTTCTCGGCACCGAAGGTGACGAGAAGCTCGTTGACGGGCCCGAAGAAGTGCAGATCGAAATGGGTGGCGGGGTTGAGGCCGCGGCGCACGAGCTCGCGCGTGATGCGCGTCGAGCCGCGCAGGTCGGCCTTGAGGATGACGTGGCCGGCGACCGCCTCCGCCTCCTGGCGCTCGCCCGCGTCCGGAAAGTCCTGCAGGGTCCGGTTGGCGCGCGCGAGCCGCAGCTCCTCTGTCCCTTCCACGAGGCGGATCTGCTCCAGCAGGGCGCGGGTGAGGAAGTAGGCGCGCAGGTCGCGCCGGTAGGCGAGGAAGTCCTTGAGGTAGCGGCGGATGAGGGCGCGGCGGCGGCGCGCGGGGCAGCGCCGCACCCGCCGCGCCGCCTCGCGCAGCGGCGCGAGGGCCTCGGCGCGCACGCCCGGCCCCAGGGCGGCGCGGATCTTCTCCAGCGCGCGTGCCGCGCCCGGACCGCCGCCCAGGTACTGCAGGAGCAGCAGGGGACTGAGGCCGCGGTAGTGCTCGCGGTAGAGCGGCACGACCTCGTAGCTGGCGATGATGCGTCCGAGCACGCCGTGGTCACGGAAGGCGTCCTCCAGGCGCCTGAGCTCCAGCTCCTGGAAACGGCGCTGCAGGCGCAGGCGGCCCCATTCCTCGAGGTCGCCACGCCGGCGCGCGGCCTCCATCCGCTCCCAGGTGCGCTCGGCATCGAGCAGCACATCCACGTTCTCCGGCACCTCGGTGCCGGGCACGGCATGGTCCAGGTCGCGGCGCACGCGCCGGCGCAGCACCTCGGGCTCCACCGCCTCCTCCCATGCATACCAGTGCAGCCGCCGTACCCGCGGCGGCAGCCCCGGGCGGGCGCGGCCCAGGCCGCCCGCGCGCGCGAAAAGCGCCTCCACCTCGCGCTCCACGCACACGTAGGTCTGGCGGTCCTCGCTGCGGTGGCCGAGGAGCACATAGTGGCGCATGAGCAGATCGGGCGTGGTGGGATCGGTGGCATGCAGGAGGGGGTTGTCGAGCACCTCGCGCGGCAGGGCCCAGGGGCTGCCGAGCAGCGAGCGGCGCAGCTCCGCCGCCGGCCCCGCCTCCACCTGCATGAGCTGCGTCCATACGCGCCGCGCCACCGCGTATTGCAGGCGCGGACGGCGCTTGGCGAGCGTGACGAGGCGCTCGTAGAGCTCCAGCCCCTGGCCGGGCCGTCCCCCCGCCTCGCGGAGCGTGCCACGCAGCTCCTGGAGCACGCCGTCGATCTCGTGCCGCACCGCCTCCTGCACCGCCTTGAGCACCCCGAGCTGCAGCAGCTGCACGCGCTCCACGCGCCCGCCCTCGCGCCGGGCGCGATGGGTGGCCGCCTCCAGCATCGCGGCATAGGCGGCGCGCAGCTCCTCGAAGCGCTCGCGCGCCTCGGCGGCGGCGAGCCGCGAGCCGGCCCCGCCCCGGGCCATCTCCGAGGCCACCAGGCCCGCCACCGCGCGTCGCAGCTCCTGCATGAAGCGGGGGCTCAGGCGCACGTCCACGCGCACGTTGTCCACGCCCCGCGGGAAGCGCTCCAGCGGCACGTCGAAGAAGGGCGCCTGGGCGAGCGGCAGGAGGCTGCGCTCGGGCACCCCGCGGTAGCGCACGGCCGCGGCGGCGAGCCAGGCGAGGCCGCCGGCGATGGCGAGGTCGGCGAGGTTGAGGGCGAGCGCGCCGCCGCCCAGCACCAGGTAGCGCGTCACCTGCCCCATCACGAGCAGGTCGAGCGTGTTGGAGACCACACCCGCGGCCAGCAGGTAGAGGCTGCCCGGGGCCCAGCGCGCCGCTCCCTGGCCGCGGCGCAGCACGTCGACGAGCCACAGCAGGACCAGCGCGCCGAAGCCGACCAGCGCGCTGCGCCGCCATCCCTCGGCCTCGGCCAGCAGGCCCGGGACGGGGCTGCCCGTGGGCACGTGCCCGACCGCCAGCACCCCAGGCACCAGGGCGGCTCGCGCGTCCGGCTCCCACAGGGCGACCACCAGCGCCTTGAGGGCGAGATCCGCCAGGATCACGCCGCAGAGCATGAGCACGTTGCGCGTCAGGCGTGGAGTCACGGCGGCGACACCGGGGCGGCCGGGGCGGGGCGCCTCGCCCGGCAAGCATAGCACCGGCCCGGCGAACGGCCTGACGCGCACGGGTCGGGCCGCGACGGACGGCGCCGTGGCGGCGACGGCCGCATCCGGCGCCTTCATGCGGCACCTGCCCGTCTGCTATGGTGGGCGCATGCCCCGTCGGCCCGAGATCCGCTACTGCAGCGCCTGCGGCTCGCCGGTGACGCGCCGGGTGCCCGAAGGCGACAGCCACACCCGCCATGTGTGCGATGCCTGCGGCACCATCCACTACCAGAACCCCAAGGTGGTCACGGGCTGCATCCCCGAGCACGAAGGCCGCGTGCTGCTGTGCCGCCGCGCCATCGAGCCGCGCTACGGGCTGTGGACGCTGCCCGCCGGCTTCATGGAGAACGGCGAGACCGTGGCCGAGGCCGCGGCGCGCGAGACGCTGGAGGAGGCCCGGGCGCGGGTGCGCGACCTCGAGCTCTATGCCATCTTCAGCCTCCCCCACATCGACCAGGTCTACGTCATGTACCGGGGACGGCTGGACCCGCCCGAGTTCGCGCCCGGGGCCGAGAGCCTGGAGGTGCGCCTGATGGACGAGACGGAGATCCCGTGGGATGCGCTCGCCTTCCCGGTGATCGCCGAGACCTTGCGCCGCTATTTCGCCGACCGTCGCGCCAGCCGCTTCCGCGTGCACCACGCCGCCATCGTCCCCACCGCCGACCGCTCGGGCTTCATCGTCAGGAAGGGCTGAAGCATCTCAGGCCAACCCTGCGGGCGGCCTCCAATCCACCGGCAGCTTCCCTGTAGGGTCCGGCTTCCAGCCGGCCCGGCGCGGCGGGAAGCCGCGCCCAAAGGGCGAAGAGGAACCGTGCCGGCGGGACCGGGCATGACCTGCGAGGACGCAGAAACGCCGCATCTGCGCAGGGAGCGCCGCCAAGCTCCACACCAAGGAACGAGACGCCCATGCCCCCGGCAGCGGCCGCCCGCCCTCGCGCGCTCACCGCGGGCACATGGCCTCTACCCGCACTTCGACTCGCCGCAGTTCAGGCAGGTCATGCAGCCGTCCATGAGGATCATGGCCTTGTGCTGGCACTTGGGGCAGAGCTGCGCGCCCTCCGGAAAGGCCTCCCCCCCGCCCTCCGCGCAGGCTGCTCCCGCCTGCTGGCGGCCGAGGCTCGCCTCGTACTGGGCGCGCTTCTCCTCGATCAGGCGGCGCTGGTGCTCGTCCAGGCCCTCGTCCTCGAGCAGTCCGATCATGCGCAGGTGGCATTCGATCACGTCGCCGATCTCGGCCACCAGCGAAGGCATGAACTTGCCGCCCTTCTTGAAGTAGCCGCCGCGCGGGTCGAAGACCGAGCGCAGCTCCTCGACCAGGAAGGTCACGTCGCCGCCCTTGCGGAAGACCGCCGAGATGATGCGCGTGAGCGCCACGATCCACTGGAAGTGGTCCATGTTCTTCGAGTTGATGAAGATCTCGAAGGGGCGGCGCAGCTCGTGCTCGGTGCCCGGGTTGAGCACGATATCGTTGATGGTGACGTAGAGGGCATGCTCCGACAGCGGTGTCTTGATCTTGTAGGTGGCGCCGAGCAGCATCGGCGGCCGCTCGAGGCGCTCGTGCATCTGCACCACGTTGCCGGGGACGGCGGCCGCTCCGGCCTCGGGCGCGCCGGCCTCGTCCTCCTCGTCCTTCACCACCTCGTACTTGACGATCTTCTTGTCGATGCGGATGGCCATCGCTCGTCCCTCCGTGCGGCCGCGCACGCCGCTCAGAACTTGCCGTAGTAGCCCTCCTTGAGGGCGTCGAACAGGTTGGCGGCGGTGTGGGTCTCGCCGTCGTACTCGACCTCGTCGGTGCCCTTGCACTCGACCACCGTCCCGTCCTCGAGCGTGAAGCGGTAGGTGGTGGCGGCGAGGTCCTTCTCCTTGACCAGCACCCCCTGGAAGGCCTCCGGGTTGAAGCGGAAAGTGGTGCAGCCCTTCAGCCCGCGCTCGTAGGCGTAGAGGTAGATGTCCTTGAAGTCCTCGTAGGGATAGTCCGTGGGCACGTTGGCGGTCTTGGATATGGAGGAGTCGATCCACTTCTGGGCCGCGGCCTGGATGTCCACGTGCTCCCGCGGGGTGATGTCGTCGGCGGTGACGAAGTAGTCCGGCAGGCGGTCGGCCGGATCCTCCGCCTCCGGGTGCGCATCGGGATTGACCAGGTGCCGGTAGGCGAGCAGCTCGAAGGAGTAGACGTCCACCCGCTCCTTGGTCTTGCGCCCCTCGCGGATGACGTTGCGGAAGTAGTGGTGCGCGAAGCTTGGCTCGATGCCGTTGCTGGCGTTGTTCGCGAGCGAGAGCGAGATGGTGCCGGTGGGGGCGATGGAGCTGTGGTGGGTGAAGCGCGCCCCCACCTCGGCGATGCGCTCGACCAGCTCCGGCTCCACCTCCGCGAGCTGCTGCATGTAGCGGCTGTAGCGCGCATGCAGCACGCGCCCCGGCACCCGGTCGCCGGCACGGATGCCGTCGCCGCGCATCTCGGGCCGGCGCGCCAGCATCTCCTCGGTGACCTCGAAGAGCTCGTCCATGATGGGGGCGGGCCCCTTCTCCTCGGCGAGCTCCACGGCCACGCGCCAGCCGGTGACGGCCAGCTCGCGCGTGACCTGCTCGGTGAAGGCGAGCGACTCCGGCGAGCCGTAGCGGATGCCGAGCATGGTGAGCGCCGAGCCCAGGCCGAGGTAGCCCATGCCATGGCGGCGCTTGCGGAAGATCTCGCGCCGCTGCGCCTCCAGCGGCAGGCCGTTGATCTCGACCACGTTGTCGAGCATGCGCGTGAAGACCGCCACCACCTCGCGGAAGGTCTCCCAGTCGAAGCGCGCGCGCGCCGTGAAGGGATCGCGCACGAAGCGCGTGAGGTTCACCGATCCGAGGAGACAGTTGTGCACCACCATGCCATTGACGATCAGCGTGTGCGTCGTAGGCTCCTCTATGTCGTAGACCGGCCGTCTCCCGAGAGGGCGGACCTCCTGCAGGCGCGCCACATGCCGCGGCTTGGGCTCGCGCCAGCGTCGCTTCTCCCGCAGCTGCCGCTCGAGGCATTCCTGCTTGCGCCTGTTGAACGGGAAGCCGATGAAACGCCAGAACCGGTATGTATCCTGCTGCTCCACGCGCAGCGTGTGGAACACCCTGCCCTTGGATTCGCTGGTGGAGATGGCTGCATGGATGCCAAAATTCAGCAGCAGGAGCTGGATGTCCTCCAGCCATTCGCGGCACGCGGACACCAGTCGCACGGCAAGCTTGCCGGCATCGATGCTGCCGTCGGCGCAGAAGACCGCCGCCAGGAAGGAAGCCTGCCGGTCCGGATCGGCCCGCCAGACCTTTTCCGGCACGCGCACCGCCGTCGAGCGGAAGCTCGACAGGCCCAGCTCGCGGCGCAGGCGCCGCACGGCCGATCTGCGGTAGCATGCGATGGTATAGACCTTGCGCACATCGCCTTCATATGCCATACGCAGCCCGCCGTCGGTCCCGGTCATGGCCTTGAAATGCGGCGCCAGCGAGGCCATGGCCACGTCATCCTCGTCGCCGAACAGCAGCCCGGCAGAATCCGTCAGCCACCCGTCCGCCAGGATCCACCCGTACAGGGCATAGTCCAGATCCAGCACGCGCTCCGCCAGGCCGGGCATCCGCATCCGCAGGCCTTCCGGCAGCACGACACGGTAGGTCCCCCTGCGATGATGCACCGCGCTCGCCTCCCAGCCCAGCCGTTCCAGCGCGCGGGCCAGCGCCTCGCAAGCGGACCTGTCGGCGAACACGGCCGGTCTGCCGCGGTATTCGGCGCTCGTCAGCCATGCGGCATAGACGTAACCCTCGACCGCCGCGCGGGGCGCATCGTCCAGGCGCAGGCGCAGCACCTCTTCCATGACCGGATGATGGCGGGAAAGATGCAGGCCCTTTGCGCGAACGACGTAGTTCACGCACAGCTCGTCGAGCAGACACCTCAGGAGCTGGCGGCGCGAACGGTGCGTCACCACCAGCGTATCACCCGTGCAGCGCTCGGTCAGGAAGCGGAGCGCACCGAGCCGGAACGGATCCACCAGCGGCAAGCCCGCGATCTCTCTTGCCTGCACGTGGACCTCGTCGCCGAGCCTAAGCTGGTCGACCCGACGCCATCCCTGGGGAGTGAACACCCTGTGATCGGGGGTGAGCTCGATCCTCTGGCCGTTGTCGAAACGAAGCTCCCAGACCTCGCGTTCGCCGTTCTGCACCAGCGTGCAGGGACGCAGCTCGGTCTTGCGGCCCGTGAAGACGTCGTCGACGGCGACCTCGAGCGGCAGACCCTGGCGAACCAAGGCATAGGCGTCCTCCGTCCGCAGCACGCCGTAATTGGTCACCAGACGCATGTCCCCGGTCCAGCACGCCCCATACGGCGGCAGCGGCTGTTCACCGCAGGGATTGGTGGCGCGGATGTTCTCGCACCACCAGTTGTTGTTCATCTCGTTGACGCGGTCGATGAGGATGAAGCCCGGCTCGGCGTAGTCGTAGGTGGAGGACATGATGAGGTCCCACAGCCGCCGGGCCTTGATGGTGCGGTAGACGCGGCAGGCGACGCGTCCGCGCCGGTCGGTGATGTAGCCCTCCTTGACGGGCCACTCGCGCCAGACCACCTGCTCCGGGTCGGCGAGGTCGATACCCTCGGCCTCGGCCTCCTTCTCGGTGAGCGGGAAGGCGAGCGGCCAGGGGGCATCGCGCTTGACCGCCTCCATGAACGCCTCGGTGATGAGGAGCGAGCAGTTGAACTGGCGCAGCCGGCCGTCCTCCCGCTTGGCGCGGATGAACTCCATCACGTCCGGGTGCGAGACGTCGAAGGTGGCCATCTGCGCGCCGCGCCGCCCGCCGGCGGAGGAGACCGTGAAGCACATGCGGTCGTAGATGTCCATGAAGGAGAGCGGGCCCGAGGTGTAGGCGCCGGCGCCGCTCACGTAGGCCCCGCGCGGCCGGAGCGTGCTGAACTCGTACCCGATGCCGCAGTTGTGGATCACGAGCAGCCCGTCCTGCCCCGTCAGGTAGTTGTTATTGCCCTCGACAGTGAAATCGTAGAAGGTCTCGCCCAGATCGAGACCCCGCACAACACCTTCCACCGGCCGCAGGCACAGGCAGAACTCGACCTCCTCGGCGAGCTCGGGAAAGCGCTCGCGCCAGCGCTCGAGCCAAAGCCGCCCCACGGTGGCGCGCCGATGGTAGCCGTGGTAGAAGCCAAGCCGCTGGCGCTCCTCGCGCCCCAGCGCCGCCGAGAGACGCTCGAGCCTGTCCCGCAGCCAGGGCGTGGTCGCGCACAGCTCATATTGTGGAGGCCGGGGGGCGCGCCGCACGATCCGCTCACGCTTGCCGGAATCCGCCATGTAACGTGCTACCCGGTGGAGGAAGGCTGGATTGGAGATCTTCAGCATCACGCCACGGTCCGTGACCTCACGCCCACCCAGCCGGTGCGTGCGAACCTGGCGAACGGTCAGGGCGCCATGAACACCGAACAGGCCAAGCAGCCCTTTCAGCTCACGCGCGAACGCTTCCGACACGGTCGCGATCGTGGCGGCCCCGGTCTGCCGGTCGACGGTTCCGTCGGTATCGATCAGTCCCGCCAGGAAAGGCAGGAAATGCCGTTCCGGGTGCCGCGAAATCCAGTCCGGCACATGCAGCGCGTCCGTCTTGCGGCCTACCTGCCAGTCGACCAGATCACCTGCCCTGCTGGCGGTGAAGCTGCTGACCGAGCAGTCCCACACAGGGGTGCCGTAGGCGGTGGCCGCTGCACGCACGCGCACCCTGCTGCCGCAGAAGGCCTGGAAAAAGCGGGCATAGCGCTCGACCACCTCGCGCTCGGCCGCGCGAATCTTGAACACCAGGCGACGGCCCATCATCCGGGCTCGTCGCGCCCAGGCGCGGCGCGTGGCACGGTAGCGCTTGTGCCGCTCGTAAGCGCTTCCATCGCCCAGATGGGCGCCGGCGAACCAGGCTTCCAGCCAGCGGGTTTCGTCCGCCGTCCAGGGCAGCCTGTGCTGGACGAGGGCGTCGCCGGGCCGCACTTCGTCGGCCCGCACATACCGCAGCATCGCGTCACGCCACACGAGCACGGGATGCCTGACCGAGGTCCTCAGGCGGACCCCACCCGCGCGGATCTCGATGTTGTCCTCCCGCGGGACATGGACCGTCATGTGGCGCAGGATGCGCCGCATCTCGAACCGTCTGAACTCCCGGTCGTAGCTGAGGATCCACCGGTGCCGCTCGCGCACTGCGTCCTCGACGGCAACCACTCCCCGCTCCGTGACCACACGGCTTCCCGCGGCCACGCATCCCGCCTTCAGCGTGAGGCCCGCCTCGTGCACCTTGCGCAGGATGTCGTCCATGGAGTCGTGGATGGTGCCCGAGACGGTGCAGTTGATGGTGGAGGTGGCGGGCTTGTGCGCCAGGGCGCCGGCGTTGGAGACGATGCGCCCGGCCGGGATCGCCCCGTGGCGCAGGGCCCACAGGAAGCGCTCGTACCATTCCTCGCGCTTCTCGGGCGTGGCCTCCACCTCGGCCAGGGCGCGGGCCACCCGCTTCCAGGTGTCATCCATGGTCCGGTCCAGGATCCGGCCGTCGCGGGTCTTGAGGCGGTATTTGCGGTCCCAGATGTCGATGGAGGCGGGCTGGTAGGGGATGTCGGCCTCGGCGCGGCCGAGGGCTGCCTGGACGTCGGCGCGCTTGGTGCTCATCTCGGCGGGACCCTCCTGGCTGGCGCGGGCGGCGTCGTGGCGCCGCCTTGTGATTGTGGATGACGACAGGACCCCAACATGTTGGGGCTGAACGGACGAGTAGTGTGACCAGCGGCCGGCGGGCTGTCAATAGGGGTATAAATCTGCAACCATTTGAAATTTCGAATTTTCAGCATATCAGCAGATTCACCCTGCCCACGGCGCGGACCTCTCTTTCGACCACTATATCTTGTGGAGCCCTTCGGGATGGGCTGTGGGCAGGCTGTGGATGGCTCCGCAAGGGCGCATCCTGGCCGGAGCGGCCCGTGCGAGCGCCACCGCGCAGCTCGCCTTCCCGCGGCCTGCCGGAAGGCCGCGCTTGAAAACCCGAACGCCGCTTCCCATCTACCCCTTAGCCGCGCGGGGCCGCCCGCGCGCAGGCGAAGGTTCAGGAAGGTCTGAAAAATCTCGATTTTTCAGACCTTTCCCGCGGCCATGGACGGCCGCGGGACGGCCCATGCACAGGGAAGTGCATGACGACAACCGAAAAATCGAAATGGACCGCGAAGCGCCATCGCGCTGATCGATCCGCGCAGCGGATTGATCAGAGTTTCCTCTCGATTTTCAGAGTTTCCATCAGCGAAAGGAGGCGACCGACATGGCCATCACCCGCTATGAGCCCTGGAGCCTGATCAACCAGCTCCACGACGAGATCAACCGGCTGTTCGAGGCGCGCGGGCTCGCCCCGGG
>Ga0256839_1000149_pt1 | contig 91792 bp, 57 predicted proteins | sample 354166metaG_FD_185968 | JGI IMG/M metagenome (GOLD analysis project Ga0256839, IMG submission 185968) | Hydrothermal vent microbial communities from Mid Atlantic Ridge, Atlantic Ocean - 354-166 | ecosystem: Environmental > Aquatic > Marine > Hydrothermal vents | place: Atlantic Ocean: Mid... | reverse complement strand
CGACGATTCAGACCATGAGGACGATGTAGACGACGATTCGGACGACTCCGACGATGACTCGGACCACGACGGGGACGACGACTCGGACGATTCCGACGACGACTCGGACCACGACGATGACTCGGACCACGACGAGGACGACGACTCGGACGATTCCGACGACGACTCGGACCACGACGGGGACGACGACTCGGATGACTCCGACGACTCGGACCACGACGAGGACGACGACTCCGATCACGACGACGATTCGGACGACAGCTCCCACTACGGCAGCAACTCTGACCAGGACGACTCGGACTCCCACGATGACTCGGACGACGAATCCGATCACGATGAGGGCTCCGACAACGAGGATGGCTCCGACCACGAAGGCTCCAATGGCTCCGACGAGGGCACTTTCCTGAGACCGCTCACGCCCCAGACTCCGTTGACCTTGCCCTGGTGACTCCAGAAATCCAGGGATCATGGAGGGACCTTGTCCGGACGCGAGGAGGGGACACCCACAGGCGTCCCCTCCGTCGTATCCACATGCTGTATCCGTCTGCCTCGGATCCCGGCTCCGGATGCCTATCTCACCGGTATCTGGAACCGTCCCAGCTCCTCCACCGTAGCTCCATCGTAGACGACCACCAAGAGCTGAGCCGTCTTCTCCGCGGCCTTTCCTCGGATGGGCAGGTCGTGGACATCGCGGACCACTTCCCCCGGCAGCCAGGCCCAGCTCGGATACACCTGGCGTAGGGGGAAACGATCTGCCACGACCGGCCTGCCCTCCGGCCCCAAGGCCGGGGTTCCGTCCTCCCGAAGGGCCCGCAACGAGACCTTCAAGCTCCGCTCCAGGGGCTCTGTGGGCTGCCAATAGAGCACCAGACGCAGAGTGGGCCCTCCAGCCTGGAGCAGGCGCACCAGATCGTACCCACGGATCTGTACCCGACCATCCAGCAGCACCACGTCCAGCCGCGTGGACCAGCTCCCAGGCCGAGCCTCTCCGCGCGGCCAAACGCGGACCAGAGGGCCATGGCCGCTGAAGCTGTACTGCCTCTCAATGCCCGGCAGCTCCTGGGTCAGGTAGATGGGCCATCCCTGGGCGAGCCCCTGGGCCACGAAGATCCGACGGGCGGTTTCGTCGTCTCGGGCCACGGGCACCGCGTTGCGTCCCAAGCCCTCCGCGCGCTGCATGTACTGGAGCGCGGTCACCTGTCCACGGAGCCCCACCACTCGGCTTTCCGGTGGGAAGGCCACCTTGGCCATGGCCACCGCGTAGTCGTGGACCGCCCAATCGTCGGATCGATCGATGGGGCCACCCCGCCCCAGGGGGTTCAGGAGCAGCAGGAGCAGGAGGAGGGCACCTGTTCCGGTCTGGAGCCATCTCCGATAGGTCCGGGGACTCCCTTGGCCCAGCCACCGCGTGGCCGCGGCCGTTCCCCGGCCTGCAGCCAGGGCCAGCCCCAGCACAGCCGGCAGGGCAAAGACCTCCGCGTCCGCCACCCGGTAGAGGGCCGCGAAGCCTCCGGTCCCGACCCCCATCCACACGACCAAGAGCCATCCCCGTCGAGTCCGGGAGTCCGCCAGCCCGACCGCTGTGCCCACCGCGGCCAGGGCCAGGCCCAGCCAGCCGAGCTGTCCCCGATAGAAGGCCAGCCACTCGCTCCAGCCCCGGATGGAGCCCAAGGGGTTGTCCTGGAAGAAGCCCGTGTACCCCAGGGCCAATACATGGCGCCAGAAACCCGCCCACGTGTTCACGTAGTCCTGGTTCAGGTCCTGCACCCCCATGGCTGCCCGCAGCGGGATGTACAGGTACAGGAGAAGAGGGGCCAACAGGGCTCCCCCCCAGCGCAGCCAGGCCCGTTGGGGACGAAAGGCCCGGGGCACGACGGTCCAAAGATAGAGGGCCAATCCCGGTGCCAACAACACCACGGTTCGGTGATGGGCCAGGGCCAGCCCGAGGGCTGCGAACAGCGGGACGAGGGCCGGGAGCTGCTCGGTTCCAGGCGAGGTAGGGAAGGGGGGCGGCTTCTGGTTTCGGCCTGCCGGGCCGATCGGCCCGGTAGGCCGGGGTTGGGCCTCCAGGTCCAGGGCAAACCAGAGGATCCCCAGGACCAACAGGATGTGCAGCGCGTAGACCTCTGCCACCGTGGTCTGCTGCCACCATGTGGGGCTCAGGCCGAAGGCCACCGCGGCGGCCAGGCCGGCCCAGAGGCTTCCGCCGGCCAACCGCCAGGCCACGGCGCTGGCCAGGGCCACGGCCCCGGCGCCTGTCAGGGCACTGAACAGGTTCACCCGCCAGGCCCAGTTGCCCAGGGGAAAGAGCACTCGGCTCCACAGGCCACAGAGCAAAGTGTACAGGGGATAGCCGGTGGGGTGGGCGATGCCGAAGGTGGGACAGACGAGCTGGAACTCCAGGCTGTCGTCGTAGAGGGCCACGATGCTCGGTCCCGCGGTCCAGGCGTAGAGGAGCAGCCCGGCCCCTCCCACGAGCAGGGCCAGGAGACCGGGGCCAGGGCGGCTGCTATGTCGCAGTCGCCTGTGGGAGGAAGGGAGCGGACCCTTCCGCCAGAGGGGGTTCATGGCGCCAGGACCTCCACGCTGCCCAGGAGGACGAAGTCCGCGCCTTCCGGGGTCCGCAGGCGGGGGGCGCCCTCTCGCTGGGGGTCGTACAGGCCACCGATAAGGCGGTAGGTTCCTGGGACCACGCTGCGTTCCACGGCCAGGCCTGCCCGCTCCACCTGGGGCTCGCCCACGGCCAGGGCGGAAAAGGCCCCGTAGCCGTCCAGAGGAGCCGTGTCCAGCAAGGCCACGGGGACACCCGCTGGATCCAGGAGCTGGATGAACCAGCGGAGATCGTGGGCCACAGCCGTCTCCAGGCGGAAGGTGAGGCGTACGGGGATCACTTCGCCGGCGCGGATCTGGGCCGGTGCCTGTACCTGGGTCAGGACGACCGAGCCTGCCGGCCCTTCCAGGCGGACATCCAGCGGTTGGGGTGAGGAGGCCTCCAGGCCCACCTGGGTGCCGTACTGGAGCAGTCGGAAGTCATCGAACCAGCGGTCCTCGGCCTTGTACGCGTGTTCGGCCAGCCACCGCTCCACGGTGTTGGCCGGGTCTGCGGCGGGCAGGCGGCCGCTCACATACCAGAGGCGGGGATGGCGTTGGAGGGCTCGAACCAGTACCTGGATGGTCTGGGGACGGGTGGCGCTGTCCAGGGCGTAGCCGTAGACGGGGAGACCGCCTGGCGAGTAGAGCCCCCCGTACCAGTTCATGGGGATCTGGTAGTCGTACGGGGCCACGGTGACGATGCCGTCGGTCGGCGCTGCGCGGCTGGCGATCTCCGCCAGCGCTGCCCGGTAGCCCTGGCCCTCCACGCCGTAGCGGGGTTGGGCGCCCACCTCGGTGAGCCAGACCCCCCCCAGGATCAGCGGCCCTGCCAGGGCCAGGGCACCGGGCAGCCGGGGCAGGATGCCCCGGCGCAGCGCCGACCCGGGGGGCTCCTGCCGCCACCAGTGGACCAGCGCCCAGATCCACCCTGCCAACACCAGGGCACCCGTCCCCACCACCGGCCACAGGACCGTGCCGTCCGCCCACAGCCAGGCCAGGTCTGTGTGGGCCACCAGGTCTCGGAGCGCCAGCCGTGCCTGGCCGAGCACCGGGCTGTATGCCAGATCGGCCAGGGATTGGGCCGGCGGACCGTACTTGAGGGGATCCTCCCAGTCCGTGGGAAAGAGGGTCCGCAGCTCGATCTCGTAGTTCACGTAGTTCACCGAGACCGCCAGCACCTGGACGACCAGGGAGAGCACCGCGATCCCCACGAGCAGCCCGCGCCGCTTCCGACCCAGGGCCCCACGACCTGCGCCTCGCAACCCATGGATCCACGGGGCCAGCCACAGGACCCAGAAGGGCGTCAACGGCACCAGGAACCGGGGGCCCCAGGCGAACCCGCCCCACCACATCCACCAGGTGCTGTAGAGGCCCACCAGGACCGCGCTCATCCCCCCCGAGAGAAGGGCCTCGGCCCGGTGGCGGCGGAGGAAGGCCGGAAAGGCCAGCGCCGAGGCCAGGAACAGCGGGGTATGCCAGAAGACCCCCCGATACGGGCTGAACACCAGGCCCCAGAACCCCTGCCCCAACGGTGTGGTGAACCCCTCTCCGGCCTGGAAATGGTATCCTGTCTCCAGAGGGTGGCCGAACCGAACCCAGTTGTAGCCGGCCAGCAACAGCAGGGCCCCCACCACAGGCACCCCGAAAGCGGCCAGTGTCCCCAACCAGCGCCTCGGCCAGGGGCGCAGCGTGGGGGGGCTCCAGCCATCCACCGTGCCCCCGGCCAGATAGAGGCCCAGCAGGGCCACCAGGAGCCCGTGGGCCGCGACGGTGGTCACCGCGATCCCAGCCCCCAGCCCGGCCAGCAGAGCGTGGCCCAGGGCTCCTCGGCCCTCCCGCGCCGCGCGGACCGCCCGAAGCCCCCCGTAGAAGGCCAGCAACAGGGCCGCGGCACTCACAGGCTCGCCGAAGAGCTGGTTGGCATAGGGCCAGGCGATGGTCGCAAGCCCGAAGAGCAGCCCCAGCACCAGGCCGGTCCGGTCATCGTAGCCCAGGGCCCGGGCCGTCTGCCACAACAGGGCCGCGGTGAGGGCCGTCACCAGGCCCGGCCACAGGAGCGTTCCCTGTACCAGCCCCCAGGGAAAGCCCAGCCCGGCTCCCAGACGTATCAGGGTGTACCAGGGAACGCGCAGGAACGCGGGGGCCGGCCCCTTCTTGCTGTACACGTCTCCATCGGGCCCGAACGCGCCCAGCACCTCGCCTGGGCTGTTCACCCACTGGGTCCAGGCGATGGCGTTGGTGTCCACGGCGCCCCGCTGCCCGAGGGACTCGGTCACCGCGAAGAGGCTCACCTCGTCGATGATGTGGAATCCCCCGGAGTTGGTCAGGGTATAGATGCAGAACAGCCCCGCCACCAGCAGGGCCATCCCCCAGGCACGTCTCCGTCTGTCCAGAGCGATGGCCGGTTTGGTCATTTAGCTTCCATGAGATATACTACGGAATACTACGGATTGTCCCAGGTGGAGCCGATGGCCAGGGCCCAGCCGTCGGGCTCCATCCGCCCAGGCCGGCCCCTTTCGCCCGGGGCCGTGTCGCTCTCGTCTGCCCGGAGCCCCAGGGCGGGATCCAGCCCGGCCGGGCCCTGGCAGCCATCCATCCCGGAGAACGGAGACATGACCCATCCACACCCTTCCTCTGTCGCACGTCCCAGGCTGGACCTGAGTGAGCGGGGTCGGGGGGGCGCCTCTCTGGACAGGCGTCTGTTCATGCAGTTCCGGGCCTACGGCCATTGTCCCGATCCGAGTCCTCTGATCCAGGCCTTGGAAGAGGCCCGGATCGATGCCGTGGTCTACCTGGACCTGCACGATCCCCAGGGCATCGGCCTGCTCACCCTGGCGGTGGACCCGGACTTCTTCGTGGGCGAGCTGCGGCGGATCCTGAACGGCCCCGCTTTCGCCTCCCTCCAGCCCAAGCCCGAGTACACCATGTTCGGCCGCACCTACGCCATCGGCTACGAGGAGGACCTGGAGCGGGCCCTCATCGTCCGGCCCCGGGAGAAGGTCCTGGACCCGAGCTGGCAGTGGGCCATCTGGTATCCGCTGCGCCGGGTCAAGGCCTTCGAGCTGTTGCCCGAGGAGGAGAAGCGCCGCATCCTGGGCGAGCACGGGGCCATCGGTCGGGAGTTCGGCAAGGCCGACCTGGCCACCGATATCCGTCTCGTCTGCCACGGCCTGGACAAACACGACAACGACTTTGTGGTCGCCATCCTGGGCCACGAGCTCCACCCCTGCTCCGCGGTGGTACAGCGCATGCGCAGCACCCAGCAGACCTCCAAGTGGCTGGAGAGCCTGGGGCCCTTCTTCGTGGGCAAGGTGCTCTGGCAGAGTCCTGCCCAGACCTGAGCCATCCAGCCCTTTGCCGTTCCCTCGTCCCCTCCGTCCACCGGCCGGCAGCTCCTGTCGGCCGGTGGACCGGCCTCGCTCTTTCCCGTGGGGATGCCCCGGCAACGGTCGACCGCGAGGACGGCTTCTGCCTCCGGGCCTCACCGCTCCACCCAGCCGATCACCGGCTCGATTCCCCGGGGCGACCCGGCTCCATCCACCCATGTCACCGGCTCCAACGTCTCCCCGTCGTACACCAGCAGGCGCACCGGGTAGCGCCCCGGGGGCAGCTCGGATTCCAGGGCCAGCATGTACACGTTCAGCGGTCGGTCCTGGGCTTCCCACTCCCTCGGCGCCAGATGTCGGTCGTTCAGGAGCCGCCGGTCGTCCTGGGCCAGCCGGGTGCCCTGGTCGTCGTACAGGGCCACCCGGGCTTTCCAGGGCCGGGCTGGGGGCTCGGCCCATCGCCGCCAGCGCACCACCACCGGGATCTGTGTCCTACCCTCGGACCGCAGCGGCCCTATCCCCACCTCTACCGCGGCCATTCCGTTCTCCCAGAGGAGCTCCTGAGCTCTCATCCCCTGGGCCAGCACGAAACGGGTCGGTGGCTCCAGTTCCCACCAGGTCACCCGATATCCCCGGAACTCCTGTTTCCCCTGGCGCCGCCCGTGCTTGTCCAGGAGAAAGGCCACGGCTCCTCGGGGATCCGTGTCGCTCTCGTACCACTCCACCCAGAAGACCCGGCGGGCCTGCCCGGCCCATGCGCTGAGCTTGCGGTCCACCGTGTTGATGTCCACGAACAGATAGCGGGCCGGCGCGGGCTCCGGCCCTTCCCGTATCTCCCCTGGGGGAATGGCGTAGCGGCGCCAGTAGAACCCGAAGGGGTACTTCTGGTCCACGAAGATCGCGTCCTGGGGCTGCACCCTTTCCCGCAGCCAGGCGGCCACCCCGGCCATGTCCTCTCGAAAGAAGCGCGGGTCCGACAGGTCTGCCCGCAGGGCCGGCACCATCCCTACCAGCACCAGGCCCAGCCCCAGCCAGGGTGCCAGCCCATGCCAGCGGCGCAGGCCCACCAGGCCCACGCCCAAGAGCAGGTAGAGGGCCGGGGTCACGAAACTGCTGTAGCGGATGTTGAAGGCCCCTCGATCCACCACGGCTCCGTAGTAGAGGGCCAGCCCCCCCACCAGCCAGACCAGGGCAAAGCCGGTCCCCTTCTCGATGTCCGCGATGCCCACGTCCCGGGGACCGGGGACACCGGGCGCCTGGCTGGCTGGGGTGGAGGCCTCCTGGAGGCTCCGGCCGTGGCTCCATGCCGCGGCCAGGCCCACCAGGGCCATTCCGAACATGGTCCACAGCCACCAGCCCTTCGCGCGGAGCCAGCTCAGCCACTCGCTGTGCCAGGCATAGCCGCCCAGGAAGCCGCTCCAGTTGGCGGCCAGGTACTCGCTCCAGGAGGGGATGCCCAGATTGGGGTTCGCGTAGTCCGGGATCTGGCGCAGGGCGATGGGCACCACGGGCAGGAGGAGCCCGGCCGTCACCAGGCCGGTGTATCCCACGTGGCGTATCTGGACCCCGCGCCTGGGTCCCCGGAGGGCTTGGAGTGTCCAGAACCCGTACCAGGCCACGGCCACGAAGAGGACGGTGTAGTGGGTGGCCAGAGCCAGGGCCAGGGCCACCCCGAAGGCCAGGTGGGCCCGACCCCAGCCGCTGTCGGCCCGCGTCTCTCGTTGCAGCGCGTGGAAGGCCAGGGCAGCCGCCAGCAGCCAGGCAAAGGCCAGGGTGTACATCCGGGCCTCCTGGGCCTCGGCCACCCAGAGGGGGGACACCGCGCCCAAGCAGGCCACCAGGCCCGCGAGACGCCATCCCCCCACCTGTCTGCCCCAACGGGCCAACAGCGCCACCCCCACGGTGCCCACGGCTGCGCTGAGGAAGCGGGCTCCATAGGCCACCACGGGCCAGGCCATCTCCCGGCGAATGCCCAGCCAGGCCAGCCAGCCGTGGAGCAGTTCGAAGTAGAGCGGAGGGTGGATGTCCAGCTCTGGCGCTGTGGGGATCTGCCAGAAGGGGCGCAGGGCCACGTCGATGTTGCGGGCCTCGTCCCACCAGATGTTCTGGAGCTCCAGGCGGTAGAGGCGCAGCCCGAAGGCCAACAGCATCAGAGCCCCCAGGCCCACTCGGCCCCACCTCGCGAAGGTACACGGGCGCATGGCATGCATTGTACCGGGGGGGTAGGCGGATGTTCAAATTGACGCCCCCCGCCCCCCGTGATAGAGTAGGGCCATGCATTTCGACGCACTTACCCTGGCCGCGGTGACCGAGGAGCTCAACGAGCATCTGGCCGGTGGGCGGGTCCAGCAGGTGGTGTTGCCGGACACCCACGCGGTGGGGTTGGAGGTCTACGCGTGCCGTCGCCGCCACTACCTGCTCCTGGCTGCCCATGCCTCCCACCCCCGGGTGCATCGGGTGGGCCACAGGCTGCGCCGGGGTGTGGAGGGAGAGACTCCCCTGCTCCTCCTCCTGCGCAAATACGTCCGCGGGGCCGTGTTGGAGCGTGCTCACCTGCCCTTCCCCTACGAACGGGTGCTCTTCCTGGCCTTCGACCACCCGGAGCATGGCTCCACCACCCTGGTCGCGGAGCTCATCGGTCGGGCCGCCAACCTGCTCCTGCTGGATCCGGACCACAGCATCCTGGACGCGTTGCGCCGGACCCCGGGCCGGGACGGCCGCGGTCGGGTCCTGGGGCCTCGACACCCCTACACACCGCCGCCGGTCCAGGGCAAGCTGCCCCCCACGGACGACGGCTCGCCAGGCTACCGGGAACGTCTCCAGGACGCCCTGGACAGCCCAGAACCCCTGTGGCGGGTGCTGGTGGTCCGGTTTGCCGGGGTCAGCCCGACCCTGGCCCGAGAGGTTGCCTGGCGGGCCACGGAGGGCGATCCCGAGACCCCCGCCCAGGCGGTGGAGCCCGCGGCTGTGGCCTCCACCCTCCAGGAGCTGTGGTCCCTTCCCCAGTCCCGGTCCTGGTCTCCGGGTCTGGGGCTGGACGCCGCGGGGGCCGTGGTGGCCTTTGCCCCCTATCGGATCCACTTCCTGCCCCACTTCCAGGCCACCTCGGACATCAGCCAGGCGGTGGAGATCTTCTACGCCCAAGGGGGCCGAGATCGGCAAGCCGCCACAGACCCCTACGCGGCCCTGCGGCGCACGGTGGCCGATCTCATCCGACAGGCCCGGGAACGGGTGGAGCGTCGGCTCCAGGCCTTGCTCCAGGATGCACCGGAGCCCGGTGAGCCTCAACGGCTGCGCACCCAGGCCGAATGGCTCCTGGCCCTCAACAGCCAGGTCGAGCCCGGCCAACGGGAGCTGGTGGTCCCCCTGGAGGAGGGAGAGCTGCGCATCCCTCTGTCGGATCGACTCTCTCCGGTGGAGCAGGCCCAGCGTCTCTTCGCGCGGGCCTCCAAGCTGGAACGGGCCCAGGCCTTCATCCCCCGCCGCCGGGCCGAGCTGGAGGCCGATCTGGCCTTTCTGGACCAACTGGAGACCGACCTGGCCCTGGCCGAGGACCAGCCGGCCATTGCCGCGGTCCAGGCCGAGCTCCGGGAAGCCGGCTTCCTGCGTCCTCGTCCCGGCGCGGGACGGGCTGCGCGCCCGCGGCCAAGCCCGCTGCGCTTTCTCTCGCCAGAGGGCTTCACCGTGTTGGTGGGGCGCAACGCCCGGGAGAACGAGCAGGTCACCTTCCAGGTGGCCCATCCACAGGACCTCTGGCTCCACGTCCGGGACGCGCCGGGGGCCCATGTGATCGTCCGCAGCGGAGGCCGTCCGGTGGACGAGGCGACCCTGCGGCTGGCTGCCCAGCTCGCGGCCTATTTCTCCCGTCTCCGCGGCGAAAGGGCGGTGGCCGTGGCCCTCACCGAACGGCGTTTCGTCACCCGGCGCCGGGGCGGACATCCGGGACAGGTCCACTACCGCCATGAGCGGACCCTGGTGGTCCCCGGCGAGTGGCCCCAGGAGCTGGAGCCCGCGGCAGCGCACCGCAGGCCCTGAACGAGCGAGAGGCGGAACGGCAGAGGCATGGAGACCAAGGACTACTACCGGATCCTCGGTGTGCCGCCCAACGCAGACCTGGAGACCATCAAGCGGGCCTACCGGGAGTTGGCCCGGCGCCATCATCCGGACATGAACCCCGACAACCCCTATGCCCAGGCCCGTTTCATCGAGATCCAGGAGGCCTACACGGTGCTCACCGATCCGGCGCGGCGTCGGGCCTATGACCGGTACCGGACCACCGGCCGGCCCGAGCCCGCGGCCTCTGCCCAGCCGGCGTCGAAGGCCCAAGGGCGATGGCCGAGGCGACGGCGCCAGGCCCCCGATCCCTTCGCGGCCTTCTCGGATTTCTTTCACCATCTCTTTGGCAGCCTGGAGCAGGCCAGACCGGTGCGCCACCTGCTCCAGGGGGGGCGCAGGACCCTGACGGTGGAGATCTCCCTGGAGGAGGCCTTTCAGGGTACCCGTCGCTGGATCCAACAGGGCCGGCGACGCTTTCAGGTGACCATTCCGCCCGGGGTTCGTACCGGATCCCAGGTGCAACTGGACCAGGGACGGCTCACTCTCACCGTCCAGGTGCTGCCCCATCCGCGGTTCGTGCGCAAAGGGGACGACCTCCACACCCGGGCCCAGGTGGACCTCTACACCGCCTTGCTCGGTGGTGAGGTGACGGTCCCGACCCTGACCGGCTCCGTGGTCCTGCGCATCCCGCCGGACACCCAGAACGGCCAGGTGTTTCGGCTGAACGGCCAGGGCATGCCCCATCTCCACGCGCCGAAGCAGCGGGGCGACCTGTTCGTGGAGACCTGGGTACAGCTTCCCGTGCCCCTGAGCCCCGAGGAGCGGCGTTCCTTCGAGATCCTGCGCGGACTGCGCCGCGGGTGAGGCCTCTGGCCCAGGTCGTCGTGCCCGGCCTGGGCCCTGTTCATGGGTTTGTGTCCGGCAAACGGCTCTCCGGCGGGCAGTGGCCCGGGACAGGCTCCACGTTGCCCCTGCGCCCGGCTGGAAGCGACGAGTTCGGGCCCGGTCTCTGGTCCTGTCCCGTCCGGTGGCTGAGGCCGGCAGGAGATCCAGGCCCTCTCGGCCAAGGAGTTGTCCGTGAACGCCCCACGGTGGATCTGCGCTCTGTTCCAGGCCAGACGATGGGTTCTTCTGATAGGAGGGGGCCTGTTCCTGGCCGGATGTGCCGGGATCGTGCTGGCCCAAGGGGGGCGGCTGCAGCCGGGAGGCCCCCCTCTGCCCCGGTCGGGGCCATCCCTGGACACCACCACGGCTCTACCTCCCGCCACCCCGACTCCGGAGGCCCAGAGACCCTGGCCCGAGTACCGTCTCTGGGCCCGTCTGGTGCCTGGGCCGTCGCCCCAGATCCGGGGCGAGGAGACCATCGTCTTCTCCAACCCGGCAGCCACCCCCTTGGAGACCCTGGTCCTGCGGCTCTATCCCAATCTGCCCTCCTACGGAGGCCGTCTGGAGGTGGCGGACGTCACGGTGAACGGCCATCCGGTGACAGGCACCCGGACCCAACTGGACTCTGCCCTGGAGCTTGCCCTGCCCAAACCGCTGCAGCCCGGCCAGACCGCCCTGATCCGGATGGCCTTCACCACCACCCTGCCCACCCAGGTGATCGCCGGCAGTGTGGGCCAGGGGATCTTCGGCTACGTGGATCGGGTCTACGACCTGGCGGAGTTCTACCCGCTCCTGGCCGTCCACGACGGCACGGACTGGCGGGTCTCGGCCGCAGCCGTGGAGTTCGGCGACATGATCTTCAGCCAGACGGCCTACTACCGGGTCCGGTTGACCGTGCCCCCGGGACACCAGGTGGTGGCCAGCGGCACGGTGCTGCAGCGGAGCCGCCTGCCCGACGGCCAGGAGACCTGGTACCTGGCCGCGGGACCCATTCGGAGCTTCTACGTGGCCGTGAGCGACCACTACCAGGGCCTGACGGCCATGGCCGGACGCGTGCGGCTGCATAGCTACTACCTGCCGGGCCGACGACCCGGCGCCCAGCGGATCCTGGATGTGGCCCGGCAGGCCCTGCCCATCTTCGAGGACCTCTTCGGGCCCTACCCACACCGGGAGCTGGAGTTCGTTCCCATGCCCACCACGGGCTACGGCATGGAGCACTCGGAGGTGCTGGCCATCGCCCCCCAGCTGTACGTGGCCGGCACCGCGCTGGACTTCGCGGTGCTGCACGAGCTGGCCCACCTGTGGTGGTACGAGACCGTGGGCAACGATCCGGTGGCCGAGCCCTGGCTGGATGAGGCCCTGGCCGACTACACGGTGGTCCTCTACTACGAGGCCATCGGCGACCTCCACACCGCCCAGTGGGTCCTGGCCCGCTACCGGGACTGGATGGAGGCCGCCCGCCGCTGGCATCGAGACCGCCCGGTGGCCGGTTCCCTGGACCAGTTCAGCCAACAGCAATACCTGGAGGTGGTCTACGCAAAGGGCGCTCTCTTCCTCCATCAGGTCCGCCTGCGCATGGGGGACGCCCCGTTTCGAGCCGCCTTGGCGGAGTACGCCCGTGCCTACCGGTACGAGATCGCCACCGGCGCGGATCTCCTCCGCATCCTGCAGAGGCACAGCCCGGTTCCCCTGGACGACCTGGTGATCACCTGGCTGGGGATGGCTCCGCCACCTCCGCGGCCCGACGCAAACGAAGCGCTAATGGAACGCTGACATGGGGCTGATGGAGATGGGGTAGACTGGAGTGCGATGGGCCCTGTAGGGCACGAAAGATGCGGGAGATCTCAGCCAGAACGAGCCCAGAACGAATCCAGAACGAACATGGAGATCGACACGGTTATCCATACCAATCGGTACAGCATCGACCGGGTGCTCCAGGCCGGGCTTCCTGTGGTCCTGCTCTTCTGGGAGCCGGGCCTCCCAGAGATGGATCGCCTGGACTCGGCCCTGGAACAGGCCGCCCGTCGCCATGCGGGCAGAGCCCTGATTGCCAAGGTCCACGCGGGAGAGGAGCAGCCCCTGCTGGACCGCTTCCGGGTACGTCGGGTGCCGGCCTTTGTCTTCGTGAAGGGCGGCCGGCCGGACGCGGTGGTCCACGGCATGTTGGAGGAGGAGGCCCTGGAGGCCTGGCTGCGCTATCTGGTGGAGGGAGGCCCCCGTCCGCCGCGGTCCTCCGGGCGGCAGGCCCCGGTAAACGGCCGGGGACAGGGAGCCTCGGTGGGGGGCGGTCGGACCCAGGGTCGCGCCGGGGCCCAGGCCCCAGAGGCGGGCCAGCCCATCACCTTGACGGACGCGAACTTCGAACAGGTGATCCGCGGGGGCAGGCCTGTCCTGGTGGACTTCTGGGCGCCCTGGTGCGGGCCGTGCCGGATGCTCGCCCCCAGCATCGAGCAATTGGCCCGGGAGTTCGGCCAACGGGTCGTCATCGCCAAGCTGAACGTGGACGAGAATCCGGTCACCGCGCAGCGCTACGGCATCCGGAGCATCCCCACCTTGGTCATCTTCCGAGACGGCCAGCCGGTGGACCATATGGTGGGGGTCCAGCCCCTGCCGGTCCTGCGCCAGCGGCTCCAACGCTTCCTCGCCTAGGGGGGAGGGTGGACCCGCTCCGCCTGCCCGGGAGGGCTCCTGGGGTGGGTCCACCGAGCTGTGTCGAACCCGTCTCGTGCCCGATCCTGCTTCGTGTGGCGATGTGAGGGGGCGCCATGTGGGACGACCTGGGACGCATGCTGGTCTTTCTCGGTGGAACCCTGTTGCTCGTCGGCCTGTTGTTGATCCTGGCTGACCGGTTGCCCGGCCTGGGACGCCTGCCGGGCGACATCGTCATCGAGCGGGACAACTGGACCCTGTACATGCCTCTGGGCACCATGATCCTGCTCAGTGTCCTGCTCACGGTGTTGTTCAACCTGGTGGCCCGGCTGTGGCGTTGACAGGAGCCTGTGCCCGGGAGGCCAGACAGATGGCATGGAGGGACGAGACCATGGATCCGATGGAACGCCAGGAGGGACCGGTATCGGAGGAGCTCCAGGAATCGAACGAGGCCGCTGGGGAGCCTGGAGAGCAGGACGCATCCCCGGACATGGAGGAGACGGCCTCGGGCCAGGAGGAGGGCAGGCCCCCGGCGCCGCCCAAACCCGGCGCGACCGAGGAGCAGGTGGTGGAGATCCCGCCGCCACCGCCTCCGGAGGAGCTGCCGGAGGACGCGGCGGAGCTGGTGGAGGAGATCATCGACGACATGACCGCCGGGTAGAGCAGGCCCGCTCCCGGCCCGAGGAGCCCGGAGCCCGACCGGAGATCCGAAGGGAATCCCGGCGGTTTGCCCTCTCACCGATAGGGTCCACAGGAGAGCACCCATGTACCCGTTCCTTGTCCTGGGCAGCCTGGTGGTGGGTCTGTCCGTGGTCCTGGGCGCGTTCGGCGCCCATGGGCTGAAGGGGCGCCTGTCCCAGGAGCGCCTGACCTCCTTCGAGACCGGCGTTCGCTACCAGTTCTACCACGGCTTCGCCCTGCTCCTGGTGGGCGTGCTCCAGGCCATCGGCATGGCCTCGGGGTGGACGACCGCCGCAGGGTGGCTGTTTCTGGCAGGCGTGCTCCTCTTCTCCGGCAGCATCTACGCACTCACCTTCGGAGGCCCCCGATGGCTGGGCCCGATCACACCTCTGGGAGGCCTGGCCTTCATCCTGGGATGGCTTCTCCTGGCCGTGGGCACAGGGGGTTACTAGGCCTCTGCGTCGGGCCACGGCCCCGGCCTTTGGCCCTGGCGATCCGCCCTCAGAGATCCACGCAACGGACTATCCCTTCACCGATCCCGCCAACAGGCCCCGGACGAAGTAGCGCTGCAGGGAGAAGAAGACCGTCAACGGCAGCACCATGGAGACGAAGGCCCCGGCCGTGAGCAGGTGCCAGTCGTTGCCCCGGGAGCCCACCATCTCGGCCAGACGCATGGTCAGGACCTGCACGTCGGGCTTGGCACCGATGAAGACCAGGGCCACCAGGTAGTCGTTCCAGACCCAGAGGAACTGGAAGATCGCGAAGGAGGCCAGGGCCGGCACCGAGAGGGGCAACACCAGGCGGGTGAAGATCACGAAGTGGGACGCGCCGTCGATGAAAGCGGACTCCAGGATGTCCCGGGGGAGGGTGTGGATGTAGTTGAAGAGCAGGTAGGTGGCCAGGGGCAGGCCGAAGCCGGTGTGGGCCAGCCACAGGGCCAGGAAGGTGCCGTTGAGGTTGAGCTTCACGTAGTCCTGGAGGATGGGGACCAGGGCGATCTGGAGCGGCACCACCAGCAGGGCCACCACGGTGATGAACATGAGGCGTCGCCCGGGAAAGCGCATCCAGGCAAAGCCGTAGGCGGCAAAGGCCGCGATCAGGATGGGGATCACCGTGGAGGGCACGGCCACGGTCAGGCTGTTCAGGAACGCGCCGATCAGGTTGTCCCCCTGGACGGTGAAGGTGCTGCCGTCCGGGGCCTTCAGCTCAAAGGTCTTCCCCCCCAGGACGGCCCGGTAGTTGTCCAACGTGAAGTCCGTGCGCACGGTCCAGCGCCGCTCCTGGATCTGGATCTTTCCGAGCCGTTTGTTGCCCACCCAGACCACCCGTCGCCCGTCGGGGGTCTCGATCCCCTGGCGGAACGCCTCGAACGTCCCCTGTACCCCCGCGATCTCCATGATCCCGTCGGGATCCACGCCCTCGGGCTTGGGGAACTCCTCCACCACCTGCCACTCCCGATGGGGCAAGATGGTCCACCAGCCAGAGGTCTGGATGTCCCAGGGCGTTCGGAAGGAGGAGATCAGCACGCCCAGGGTAGGCACGGTCCACAGGGCCACCAGGAGGAAAAGGGTGCCGTTCACCAGGAACTCACCCAGGAGGCGGCGCCGGTTGCGTCGTCGTGGGGGGGCGGTTGGAGCCTGGGCAGCCATCAGAAGGCCTCCTCTTCGCTGAAATGTCTCAGGTTGTAGATCATCACCGGGATCACGGTGAGCAGCAGGACGATGGCGATGGCCGAGGCGTAGCCCTTGTTCTGGTTCGTGAAGGCCTGGCGGTAGAACTGGGTGGCGATCACGTGGGTGCCGAACTGGCCGCCGGTCATGACCATGACCACGTCGAAGATCTTGAGGGCGAAGATCACCACCGTGGTCAGGACCGTGATGATGGTGCCCCCGATGTAGGGCAACATGATCCGAAAGAAGACCTGGAACTCGTTGGCACCGTCCACCCGGGCGGCCTCCAGGAGCTCATCCGGGATCCCCTTGATGGCCGCGGAGAAGATGACCATCGCGAAGCCGGTCTGCATCCAGATCATCACCGCGATGAGGAAGAGGTTGTTCCAGGGCTGGACCAGCGCGGTCCAGGCCTGGGGCTCCCCCCCCAGGGCCACCACGATGGCGTTGAGCAGCCCGATCTGGGGGCTGTTCGCGTCCCGGACCTCGTAGATGAAGTTCCAGATGACGCCGGCCCCCACCATGGAGATGGCCATGGGCATGAAGATCAGGGATTTGGCGATGTTCTCGAAGCGGCTCCGATCGGCCAACACCGCGATGGCCAGGCCGAAGACCACGGTCAGGCTGGCTCCGAACAGGATCCAGAGCAGGTTGTTGCGGAAGGCCTCGAACATGATGCGCTGGGTGAACACCGCCACGTAGTTGGCCAGGCCCACGAAGCTCTCCCCGGTCCGATCGTGCAGGCTGATCCAGAAGGTCCGCACTGTGGGCAGGGCCAGGTACCAGGCCAGGACGGCCATGGCGGGTCCCACGAAGATGTAGGGTTGGACGGCCCGCATCAGGCGGGGGGGGAAGCTCTCCACCACATAGTTCAGGACCACGTAGATCAGCGCGATCCCCCCCACCCCCCACAGGATGGCCGCCATGGAGAGGAGGGCCTTCTGGGCGTTGTCCGTGGGTGTCTGGGCCCGTAGCCACTGGAAGCCCAGGAGCAGGACCCCAAAGGCTGCGGCCACGATCACGGCCGAGATGGCCAGGCGCCCGAACACAGTCGCCCGCCGGTCCACGGGGCCCGGATAGGCATCCGGAGGCGTTTCTGCCTTCGTCCGCATGGAGATCCTCCTTAGTCTCTGCGCCACCGCGTTTCTGCGCCGCCACAGGGGTTTCGACGACAGAGGGCGGCCACATCGCGTGGCCGCCCTCTGGTCAGACCATGGGCTCCTCCGTTCTGGGGGGAGGAAAGGGCTCTACCGTGGCCAGGACGCGTCGATCTCGGCCAGGGCAGTGTCCAGGTCCACCGTGCCGGAGACCCAGTCGGTCATGGCCTTCCAGAAGGAGCCGGCCCCCACCTCGCCGGGCATCAGGTCCGAGCCGTCGAAGCGGAACGCGGTGGCCTCCTGGACGAACTCCGCGATGCGTCGCTCCACGGGGTCGCCGTACCAGTCCAGTTGGGCGTCCTTGTGGGGCGAGAGGGCGCCACCACTGGCCAGCCAGCCCTTGAGGGCCTCGCCTCGGGTGAAGTACTCCATGACCGCCCGCACCTCGGGTCGATCGTTGAACATGGCCATGATGTCGCCGGCCACCAGCCAGGGCTTGCCGTACTCCTCGTCGATGGGCGGGAAGTAGAAGAAGTCGTAGTCCACGCCGGCCTGGACTCCCTCTGGGAAGAAGGAGGTGATGAAGTTGCCCTGGCGGTGGAGCCAGCACTTGGGCGGGTCCTCGAACATGGGGGCCGGCGCGTCGCCGAAGAAGGTGGTGGCAATGGCCGCGCGGCCGCCGTAGACATAGCCCTCGGTGAACCAGATCTGGGCCATCAGCTCCGCGGCCCGCTTCACCTCTGGGGAGGCGAAGGGCAGGTCCCCGGCGACCCAGCGGTCGTAGTTCTCCAGGGACGTGGTCCGCAGCATGATGTCCTCCATCCAGTCCGTCGCGGGCCAGCCGGTGGCCGCGCCGGACTCGATGCCGATGCACCAGGGGCTGTCTCCGTCCGCCAGGATCTGGTCGGACAGGGCCACCAGCTCATCCCAGGTGGTGGGGATGGGGTAGCCCGCGGCCTCGAAGTCGTCCTTGGGGTACCAGACCAGGCTCTTGGCGTTGAAGCGGTGCCAGACGCCGGCCATGATGGGGCCGTCGGGCCCCTCGATGGTGGCCATGTCCAGCCAGGACTGGTTGTACTGGCCCTTCAGGTAGTCCTCGTCCAGGAAGGTGAGGACGTCCACCACCTTGCCCTGGCGGACGAAGGTGGCCAGCAGGCCGGGCTGGGGGAAGTCCACGATGTCCGGGGCGTCCCCGGCCTCCACCCGGATGGAGATGGTGGCCTCGAACTCCTTGGAGCCCTCGTACTGGATGTCGATGCCTGTGGCCTCCTCGAAGGGCCGCACCGACTCGTTGAACTTCACCGCGTCCTCGTCCGTGAAGGGGCCGGTCATGGTCACCACGGTGCCGGAGAACTCACCGGCCAGGGCCCGCTCGTACGCGCTGCCGCTGGGCATCTCCTCCGCGGGCGCGGCTTCCTCGGCCGGCGCGGCCTCCTCCGCGGGCGCGGCCTCCTCCGCGGGGGCCTGGGCTTGGCCGGCGGGTGCAGGTGGCTGTTGGGCCGGACACGCGGCCAGCACCAGGGCAGCCACCAACAGGGCGCCGATCAGGGTGAGCAGTCTGCGGTTCATAGGCTTCCTCCCTTGAGAAGATGAGAGTGGTATGGAACGGCCGATGCCGGTAAGGCTATGCACAGGAGAGGCCGGGGCCAGAGGGCCAAGACGCCCGCCCCCGGCCCTACCCGGCGGTGGAGCGCCGCACGACCAGCTCCAACGGCATCTCCACGGCCCGGGACTCCAGGGGCTGACCACGCATGGCCTGCCAGAGAAGTTGGGCGGCCTGGCGGCCCAGCTCCACCATGGGCTGGCGCACGGTGCTCAGGTCCGCGAAGGTGGCCAGATCGATGTCGTCGAAGCCGATGACGGCCAGGTCGTCGGGCACGGTGAGCCCCCGATCTCGGGCGTACTCCAGGATGCCCAGGGCCAACATGTCGCTGCACGCGAAGATGGCCGTGGGCGGGTCCGGGCGCTCCAACAGGGAGGCCGCGGCCCGGGCGCCCTCCGCGCGGCTGAAGACATTGGCCTGGACCACCAGGTCCGCTTCCACGGGGAGACCGGCCTCGGCCAACGCCTGCATGTATCCCTCCAGCCGGTCCTGCGCGGGACGGTTGCCAAAGGCCCCGTTGGGCTGCTCCTGGACATCCTGGATGTAGCCGATGCGTCGATGGCCCTGTTCCAGCAGGTGGCGGGTGGCCAGGTAGCCGCCTCGCACGTTGTCCACGTAGACCGAGAGGAGCTCCGGATCGCGGAAGTCGGCCACGGCCACCGGGATGTTGTACCGGCGCAGCCGTTGACGATGACGAGGGCCCGGCGCGAAGGAGACACAGATGAGCCCGTCCACCCGATGGCCCTGGGAGATCCCGTGGAGCAGCCGCTCCCGACGTTCCGCGCTGTCGATGCTGTACACGATGAGGTTCGGCCCCACCTCCGAGAGGACCTGTTGGATGCCGTGCAGCACCGCGACCTGGAACGGGTTGGTCAGAAATCCCAACATCACCCCCACGGAGAGGAAGCCGGGCCGGGAGAGGTTGCGGGCCAGGGGATTGGGGCGATAGCCCAGCTCGGCAATGGCCTTCAACACCCGTTGCCGGGTCTCCGGGCGCACGTTCTTGCTCTCGTTCAGCACCCGGGAGACGGTGCTGATGCCCACACCCGCCGCCTTTGCCACGTCGTAGATGGTGACCGCCATGGTGGCCGATGCTCTCCAGAGGGGGATGGCTGGGCCGATGCCGTTGGATGGGTCCGAATCGATGGAAGGGCCCGGTTGTCCCTCCCGTGGGCCTCGGATGAACGCAGATGGATGGACCAGACGGGGGACTGCGGACGGGCGGTTATGGAAGCGCTTTCACAAGCCATTATAGTGGACCCGATCGCCCCTGTCAAGGCCGATTTTCACGGGCCTTTGCGGGGAAAGGGCGTTCGCCCTCGGCATGCCTCCGCCTCCGCAGCGTCCATCGTCCCCGCGGCCTCGGTGGACGGACAGCCCCCTCCAGCACCCTTTCCGCCTCGGTGGATCCCCCCGCATTGCCGTGCCCTTGACCCATCTCCGCGCCTTCGATAGACTGGACACCGACGGCTGCCCGGAGTAGGCCCCGGTCCCGGGTCTGGACCCCACCCCGCCTTCAGGAGAGATGCCATGGCCACCGGCTACGTCTACGACCCCTTCAACCTGAAACACACCTATCCCGGGCATCCGGAGAACCACCGGCGGCTGGAACGCACCTGGGATCTGTTGCAGCAGGCCGGTATCCTGGCCTCGCTCCACCGGGTGGAGAGCATGCCGGCGCCTCTGGAGGCGGTCACCGGGCTCCATCGGGTGGACTACCTGGAACGGCTGCGACAGCTCAGCCAGCAGGGGGGCGGCTTCGAGGATCCGGACACCTACGTGGTGGCGGCCTCCTACGAGGCCGCCCTCCGGGCCGTGGGGGGACTGCTCCATCTGGTGGATCAGGTGATGGCCGGCGTGGTGGAGAACGGGTTCGCCCTGGTCCGTCCCCCTGGCCATCACGCCCGACCGCATCGGGGCATGGGCTTCTGTCTCTTCGGCAACGCGGCCCTGGCCGCCCGCCACGCCCAGCAGGCCCACTCTGTGGAACGGGTGCTGATCGTGGACTTCGACGTGCACCACGGCAACGGCACCCAGGAGATGTTCTACGGGGATCCCTCGGTCCTCTTCTTCAGCATCCACCAGTATCCTTACTATCCGGGCACCGGGGCTCTGGAGGAGACGGGAGAGGGAGAAGGCCGGGGATACACGGTGAACGTGCCCTTCCCCGCGGGGGTCGGCAGCCAGGGATATCTCCAGGCCTTCCGGGAGGTGCTGGCCCCCCTGGCCCGTCGCTTTCAGCCCCAGCTCATCCTGGTCTCCGCGGGCTACGACGCCCATTGGATGGACCCGCTGGCCGCCCATCGGGTGGACATCCAGGGCTATGCGGCCCTGGTGGGACACCTCGTGGAGCTGGCGGACGAGCTCTGTGGGGGACGGCTGGTGTTGACCCTGGAGGGGGGCTATCACCTGGAGGTGTTGCCCCATGCCGTCCTCGCGACCCTTCAGGTCCTGGCCCGGAACCCCCAGGAGGTCCGCGATCCCTTTGGCCCGGATCCTGTGGCCGAACGGGACGGGGCCCCCACCATCCAGGCGGTGCAGCGGCTCCACCATCTCAGCTAGCGCCCGGACGGCCGGCGTGGGCCTGGGCGTTCTAGGGCGAGCGCCGTCGGGCCCGTTCCAGCTCCACGGCCCGGGCTGCGAAGCGGTACAGCTTTGCCGGGCGATGTTCGCCCTGGCGGTAGCGACCCGTCTCCTCCACGATGGCCGCGGCCAGGATCTTGCGCCGGAAGTTCCGCTTGTCCAGGGGTTCGTTGAGGACGGTCTCGTAGACCACCTGGAGCTCACTCAGGGTGAACTCCTCGGGCAGGAGCAGGAAGCCCAGGGCGGTCCACTCCAGCTTCCAGCGCAGCCGGCGCAGCGCGTAGGCGATGATCCGGTCGTGGTCGAAGGCCAGGGGGGGCAGGTGGTACACATCCCACCACCGGGCCTCGGCCGCGTCGTCGCCCCCACGGATCCGCATCCGGGCCACCTGATCCGCGCTCACCAGCCCGAAATAGGCCACGGTGATCACCCGCCCTCGGGGATCTCGATCGGGGTCGCCGAAGGTGTAGAGCTGTTCCAGGTAGACATCGTGGACGCCGGTCTCCTCCTCCAGCTCCCGGAGCGCGGCCTCCTCCAATCCCTCCCGGATCCCCACGAACCCCCCGGGCAGCGCCCAATGGTCCGCAAAGGGGGCCTTGCGGCGGCGGACCAGCAGCACCTGGAGCCGATGGTCCAGGAACGCGAAGAGGACGATGTCCACGGTGACCGCGGGCCGAGGGTACTCGTACACGTAGGGGCCTCGGAGGGGCTCTGTCTGCGCAGAGGCTTGGGGCCCTCTCTGGGGCATGGTTTCTCCCTGTGTGGGCTCTTCCATGGCTCCTCCCTGTTTTCCTCCGGTCGGTATCCATCTTCCGATTCTGCCGATCCTATCACTCCTGGGGTGTGGGCCGCAATCCATTCGGTGCCGGGATCCTCGGTCCGCTCCATCGAGGCACCGGGTATCCTCTGGGATCGTCGCCAAGGTGGGGGCTGCTGACGACCGGGGAAAAGAGGGAGTCTTTGCTGCAGAGCCCGGCAACCGTGCGCGAAAAGATACCCCGAAGGCACCTTCTGGAGATCTTTTCCTGCCCGGGGCCGTGTGCTACAATGGGGGCCGTTCGCTTCCACGCCCAGCACACGCGAGCCACCCCCGTTCGCAGCCCACACCGCTGCAGGAGGCACCCGATGCCAGAGCCCAGACGCCTGCCGGGGGCCGAGGAGAGCCCCTCCCAGCACCGGGAAAGGCCCGAGGCACCCGGCCCTCCCCTGGATGACCGCCGGGAACAGATCGGCTGGTACTTCTACGACTGGGCCAACTCCGCGTTCTCCACCACCGTGGTGACGGTCTTCCTGGGCCCATACCTGACCGCGGTGACCCAGGCCGCGGCGGATGCCCAGGGCTTCGTCTACCCCCTGGGCATCCCCGTCTACGCGGACTCCTTCTTCTCCTACATGGTCTCCCTCTCGGTGTTGCTTCAGGTCTTCTTCCTGCCCATCCTGGGGGCCATCGCGGACTATTCCCACATGAAGAAGCAGATGTTGGGCCTCTTCGCCTATCTGGGGGCCTTCGCCACCATGGGGCTCTACTTCCTCCAGGGGGACAACTACCTCTGGGGCGGGCTCCTCTTCGTGCTGGCCAACCTGAGCTTCGGGGCCTCCATCGTCTTCTACAACGCGTTCCTGCCCGAGATCGCGTCCGCGGAGCGGCGAGACCTGGTCTCGTCCCAGGGATGGGCCCTGGGCTACCTGGGCGGGGGCATCCTGCTGGCCGCCAACCTGGTCCTCTTCCTCAACGCGGAGAAGCTGGGGCTGGCGCCCAGCCACGCGGTGCGCATCAGCATGGCCTCGGCCGGCATGTGGTGGGCCATCTTCACGGTCATCCCCATGCTGACCCTGCGACGCCGGCAGCCCCTGAAGCGGCTCCCCCCAGGCGAACGGCTGTGGACCGTGGGCTTCAAGCAGCTGCGCCACACCTTCTCCAAGCTGCCGGGGCTGCCCCAGACCCTCCTCTTCCTGGTGGCCTACCTGTTCTACAACGACGGCATCCAGACGGTCATCGCGCTCTCGTCCCAGTTCGGCAGCCAGGAGCTGGGCCTCTCCGAGTCCTCCCTGATCTCGGTGATCCTCATGGTCCAGTTCGTGGCCTTCCTGGGTGCGCTCTTCTTCGGCTACCTCTCCCAGTGGATCGGCACCAAGCGGGCCCTGATCCTGAGCCTGGTCATCTGGACCGGGACCGTGGTCTACGCCTGGCGCTTTCTCCAGACCGAGGGCCAGTTCTTTCTCATGGGCGCGGTCATCGCGCTGGTGTTGGGCGGCAGCCAGGCCCTCAGCCGCTCCGCCTTCTCCCTGATGATCCCCAAGGGCCAGGAGGCCGAGTACTTCAGCCTGTACGAGATCAGCGAGCGGGGCACCAGCTGGATCGGGCCCCTGGTCTTCGGCCTGGTGCTCCAGCTCACCGGTTCCTACCGGCTGGGTATCCTGGCCATCGCGATCTTCTTCCTGGCCGGCCTGGCTCTGCTGTCCCTGGTGGACATCCGGCGGGCCGCCCGGGAGGCCGGCAACCAGGCACCCGGCCATGTATGACCCGGCCCCCTCGGGGATCGCTCCAGGGGCTCCTGGGGGGGCGTTTGACAGACGGCCCTCCCAGGCGGACAATAGAGCCATGGCTCACTATCCGGTCCGCATCCTCATTGTCGATGACCACGCGGTGGTGCGTCAGGGGCTGCGCATGGTGTTGGGCCTTCGGCCCGAGCTCCGGGTCATCGGCGAGGCCGGCACCGCGGCCGCCGCCATGCAACAGGCCCTGGACGGCCAGCCCGACCTGATCCTGCTGGACCTGATGCTGCCCGACATCCCCGGGCCCTCGCTGGTGGAGGAGTTCCGTCGCTACAGCCCGGGGGCCAAGATCCTGGTCCTCACCGGGGTGCAGAGCGTCTCCATGCTGCAACAGGCGGCCGGGGCCGGCGTGGAGGGCTTCGTGCCCAAGGAGGTCACCCCGGATGAGCTGGTCCAGGCCATCCACCAGGTCATGGCCGGGCGCCCCTTCATCCACCCCCAGATCGGACATCTGTTGGACCGGGTGCAGGAGGAGTCTCCCCAGATCCCGGAGCTCACCCCCCGGGAACAGGAGGTCCTCCGTCTCATGGCCCACACCGCCACCAACCGGGAGATCGCGGAGCGGCTCCACGTGAGCGAGGAGACCGTCCGCACCCACGTGAAGCACATCCTGCGCAAGCTGGACCAGCCCACCCGGACCCAGGCCATCCTGGAGGCCCTCCGCTTGGGGTTGCTCCAGTTGGACTGATTCCGGCCTGGGCCCTTGGCTCCCGGGCTCCAGCCGTCGTTGCCGGGGGCCGGGAATGGCTTCGCATCCAGACGGGTCTTCTCATCCAGACGGGTCTTCTCACCCAAACGGGTGAAGCATCCGCTGCACTGTATCGGTTATACTGTACTATCATCCCCTCATCAGCGTGTCGATCTGTTCGGTGTGTGCCGAGCGGGGGCCCTGGGCCCTCTGGGCCGGCACATCTACTGCCCCGAAACAGGACATTCCATGAACTACGGCTTCATCATCGACAACCGCAAGTGCATCGGCTGTCACGCCTGCTCCACGGCCTGCAAATCGGAGAACGAGGTCCCTCTGGGCGTCTATCGGACCTGGGTCAAATACGTGGAGACAGGCACCTATCCCCACACCCGGCGTCACTTCCAGGTGACCCGCTGCAACCACTGTGCGAACCCGCCCTGTGTGCGGATCTGCCCGGTGACGGCCATGTACCAACGGGCCGACGGCATTGTGGAGTTCGACGGCGACGTCTGCATCGGCTGCAAGGCCTGCATGCAGGCCTGCCCCTACGACGCCATCTACATCGACCCGGAGACCCACACCGCGGCCAAGTGCCATTACTGCGCCCATCGGGTGGACCTGGGGCTGGAGCCGGCCTGTGTGGTGGTCTGCCCCGAGCATGCCATCATTGCCGGGGACATGGACGACCCCAACTCGGAGATCAGCCGCCTGTTGGCCCGGGAGGAGGTGGTGGTGCGCAAGCCCGAGCAGGGCACCGCGCCCAAGCTCTTCTACATCGACGGCAACGACGCGGCCATGCACCCCACGGCCACGCCCCGAACCCCCACCACCTTCATGTGGGCCGACACCATCCCCCTCCACCCGGATAACGGCCACCATGGGGGCGGCCCCTCGTTGGTGGCCCTGGCCGAGCAGGCGGCCGGCCGGTCCGCAAAGGGGGAGCCCATCCGCACCCCGGGGCCCCAGGGCCTGCCCCAACCGGGTCCCATCCAGTTCGGGGGCAAGGTGGCCGAACACATGGTGCAGGTGGCCTACAACGCGCAGCACCAGATCCCCTGGCACTGGCCGGTGCCGGCCTACCTGGTCACCAAGGGGATCGGCAGCGGCATCTTCATGTCCCTGGCCCTGGGGGTGGGGCTGGGCCTCTTCGCCTTCGATGGGCTCACGGCCATCGTAGGGGGGCTCTTCTCCCTCCTCTTCATCGGGCTCACCACCGGCCTGCTGGTCTACGACCTGGAGCGGCCCGAGCGGTTCCTGAGCATCCTTCTGCGGCCCCAGTGGAAGAGCTGGTTGACCCGAGGGGCCTTCATCCTGGTGGGCTTCACCCTGGTGGCCGGGCTCTGGTGGCTGGTGGAGCTCGGCGGCGCGTTGGGGATCTGGCCGGGGTTGGCCCAGGGACTCCGGCCCCTCTTCCTGTGGCTGGGCCTGCTCCTGGCCGGGGGCACCGCGGTCTACACCGCGTTCCTCTTCGGCCAGGCCGAGGGCCGGGACCTGTGGCAGAGCCCTCTGCTGCCCATGCACCTGTTGGTCCAGGCCCTGATGGTGGGCAGCGGCTTCCTGCTTCTGCTGGACCTGTTCCTGCCCATGCCCGGTGAGATGGTCCAGGTGCTGCGGGCCCTGTTCGGGGCGTCCCTGGTGGTGGACATCCTGGTGACCCTGTTGGGCGAGTTCGGCATGCCCCACGCCAGCGAGGTCGCGGCCCAGGCTGCCCACGAGATCAGCCACGGCCGGTACCGCCATCTCTTCTGGTGGGGGAGCCTGGTGGTGGGCCATCTGGTGCCCTTGGCCCTGTTGGCCATGGGCGGGGCCTTCCCGGCCGCGGTGGCGGCCCTGGCCGCCATCGGCGGGCTCTACGCCTTCGAGCATGCCTTTGTCATGGCCCCCCAGGAGATCCCGAACTCCTAGAGCCGCCGTGCCTTCAACCCTGTCCCTAGCTGTGTACCCACTCGGTAGCGAGGAACCATGTCCAACGACGCGAACATCTCCAACGGCTCCAAGCTGAACCGGCTGTTCTCCCTCTTCCGCGGCGCCCCCCAGGAGCCCGAGCCCACGGAGGAGACCAACGTGGCGGGCCAGGCCATGCCCCAGTTCGCCACCGTGGACCGGGCGCCCCAGCCTGTGGAGATGACCACGGTCCTCCACCCGGATGGCCGCATGAGCCAGTACCCGCCCCCCGAGCACTGGGATGACTGGGTGGAGTGGGACGGCAAGCTGTGGCCCAAGAAGGTGGCCCGGCACTACACCCTGGTGCCCACGGTCTGCTTCAACTGCGAGAGCGCCTGCGGCCTCCTGGCCTATGTGGACAAGACCACCCTGGAGATCAAGAAGTTCGAGGGCAACCCGGTCCACCCGGGCAGCCGAGGCCGGAACTGTGCCAAGGGGCCGGCCACCCACAACCAGATCTACGACACGGAACGGATCCTCTACCCGCTGAAGCGGGTGGGCAAACGGGGCGAGGGCAGGTGGGAACGGATCTCCTGGGAGCAGGCCCTGGACGAGATCGCGGCCAAGATGCGGGAGAGCCGTCTGCGGCGTACGGACGGCATCATGTACCATGTGGGGCGTCCCGGCGAGGACGGCTACACCAATCGGGTCATCCAGGCCTGGGGCGTGGACGGCCACAACAGCCACACCAACATCTGCTCCAGCGGTGCCCGGCTCGGCTACGCCATCTGGAGCGGGTTCGACCGCCCCAGCCCCGACCATACCAACGCCCGGGTGATCCTCCTCATCTCCAGCCACCTGGAGACCGGCCACTACTTCAACCCCCACGCCCAGCGCATCATCGAGGGCAAGATGAAGGGGGCCAAGCTCATCACCATGGATCCCCGGCTGAGCAACACCGCGTCCATGAGCGATGTCTGGCTGCCCACCTGGCCGGGCAGCGAGCCCACGGTGCTCCTGGCCATCGCCAACCACCTGATCCAGAACGACCTCTACGATCGGGAGTTCGTGCGCCGCTGGGTGAACTGGGAGGAGACCCTGGAGGCGGTGCGGGATGGACGGCTGGCGATCCGTGACCCAGAGCTGCGGGCCCAGATCGAGGACCTCCGGACGCCCGATTTCGCGCTCTTCGACAGGGTGCTCAAGGACCTCTACGCGGAGTTCACCTTCGAACGGGCCGCGGAGGAGTCCCAGGTGCCCGTGGAGCGCATCCAGGAGGCCGCGGACTACATTGCCCGATGCGATGGCAAGCTGGCCACCCACACCTGGCGGAGCGCGTCCATCGGCAACCTGGGGGGCTGGCAGGTGGCCCGCTGCCTTTTCTTCCTGAACGTCCTCACGGGCAGTGTGGGCACTCCGGGCGGCACCGCGGGCAACAGTTGGAACAAGTTCGTGCCCAAACCCTTCAAGACCCCTCCGCCCAACACCGTGTGGAGCGAACTCCTCTTTCCCGACGAATGGCCCCTGGCCCACTACGAGATGAGCTTCCTCCTGCCTCACTTCCTGGAGGAGGGCCGGGGCACCATCGACGTCTACTTCACCCGGGTCTACAACCCCGTGTGGATCAACCCGGACGGCTTCATGTGGCTCAAGGTCCTCCAGGACGAGGAGAAGATCCGATGCCACGTGGCCCTGACCCCCACCTGGAACGAGACGGCCTGGTTCGCGGACTATGTGCTGCCCATGGGCCACGCGGGGGAACGGCACGATCTCATGAGCCAGGAGACCCACGCGGGCCAGTGGATCGCCTTCCGCCAGCCTGTGCGTCGGGTGGCCATGGAACGGGCCGGCCGGAAGGTCCGCTTCACCTACGAGGCCAACCCCGGCGAGGTGTGGGAGGAGAACGAGTTCTGGATCGAGCTCTCCGCCCGCATGGATCCGGATGGTTCCCTGGGCATCCGCCAGTGGTTCGAGAGCCCCTATCGGCCCGGGGAGATCATCACCGTGGAGGAGTACTACCGCTGGATCTTCGAGAACAGCGTGCCGGGCCTGCCCGAGGCCGCGGCCCAGGAGGGGCTCACGCCCCTGGAGTACATGCGCAAGTACGGCGTCTTCGAGGTGAAACAGGAGAACTACACGCCCTATGAGAGGGAGGTGGCGGCCAGCGAACCCCGGGGAGAGACGGAGGCGGCGAAGCCGAACGGCAGCACCCCGTCCCAAGCGTCCATGGCCGGCCTCCGGGCCCAGGGGTTCGACATCGACGAGCGGGGCCGCATCCTCAAGGACGGCCAGGCCGTGGGGGTGATGGTGGATGGGGAGGCCAAGGTAGGCTTCAACACCCCCAGCCGGAAGCTGGAGTTCTTCAGCGCGACCCTGTACGACTGGGGTTGGACCGAGCGGGAGTACACCATCCCCTGGGTCCTCAAGAGCCACGTCCATCCCGACCACATCGACCGGGAGAAGGGGGAGATGTTGCTCCTGCCCAACTTCCGCCTGCCCACCCTGATCCACACCCGCAGCGCCAACGCGAAGTGGCTCTACGAGATCAGCCACAAGAACCCCATCTGGATGCACCCAGAGGACGCGGCCCGCATCGGCGTGGAGACCGGGGACCTGGTCCGGGTAGAGACGGAGATCGGCTATTTCGTGGACAGCGTGTGGGTGACCGAGGGGATGAAGCCCGGCGTCATCGCGGTGAGCCACCACCTGGGGCGTTGGCGGCTCCAGGAGCACCAGGGCGTGAACCCGGGCATGTCCAACCTGGTGGAGCTCCAACACGACGGCCAGGGCGGGTACCGGCTTCGGGTGCTCCACAGCGCCCGAGCCTGGGAGAGCCCCGACCCAGACACGAAGCGCATCTGGTGGAAGGACGTGGGTGTCCACCAGAACCTGACCCATGCCGTCCACCCAGACCCCATCAGCGGTGCGCACTGCTGGCTCCAGAAGGCCGTGGCCGTCCGCCGAGCGGAGCCCGGCGATCGGCACGGCGACGTCTTCGTGGACACCAACCGTTCCATGGAACTCTACCGGCAGTGGGTCGCCCTGACCCGGCCGGCCTCCAAGTACAGCCCGGACGGCACCCGCCGTCCCCTGTGGCTCAAACGCCCGTTGAAGCCCACACCGGAGGCCTACCGCCTGCCCACAGAGAAGCGACAGGAGAAGATCCCGGACCCGGCGTGACGCCCTGCCGTCCGCCGCAGCGCACCCCCTGGCGTTCCCGACGTTCCCATCGTGCCCCCATGGGTGAGGCCGTTTCCCTCACCCCTGCCTTCCTGTTGCCGTTTTTCCAGCTCGAGCGCCGTCCTGTCCTCACGGCGTAGGGTACCTGTGCCACCGCATAAGACCCCGGCGGGCTCCCTCGAGCCCACCCACTTCGCGCAGGAGCCACTTTACGGAGGAGGAAGAGAGCCATGGATACCACATCGTCCAATGGCACCGAGATGCTCCAGGCCCGCCTCAGCCAACCCCAGGTGGCGAAGGCCCTGGCCCGGATCCTGGATCGGCTGGACGCACTGGAGAAGGCCGTCGACGCCCTCGCGGACGCGGTGGTCCAGCTTCCCCAGATGACCGCCCTGGCGGCGGACAGCCTGGACGAGGCCGTGGGCCGGCTCCAGGCGCGGGGCATCGACCCGGAGGAGCGGCTTCGGGAGGGGCTGACCGTTCTGGAGAAGGCCACCCGGCCGGAGAACGTGCGGGTTCTCTCCGCCCTGTTGGACCGGATGGACCGGGTGGAGCAGATGCTGGAGCTGGTGGACCAGGCGCCTCAGGTAGCCGCCCTGGCGGCGGACAGCCTGGACGAGGCCTACATGGAGCTCCGAGAGGTTGGCGTGGACCCGGAGACGTTGGTTCGAGGGGGACTTCGGGTCGCAGCCAAACTGAGCCAGCTCATGGCCTCTCCTGAGTACGACGCCCTGTTGGAATCGGGCATCCTGGAGCCCAGAACCCTGAAGGCGATGGGGGCCATGGGCCAGGCTCTGGCCGAGGCCCAGGCCCAGCCTCCCCCGCGTCTGGGGCCTTGGGGGCTTCTGCGTGCCCTGGGGGATGCCCACGTGCAGCGGGCCACCGGTTTTCTCGTGCGTTTTGCCCAGGCCTTCGGTGCTCGGCTCGGGCAGGGGACCTCGTGACCTGTACAGAAGCTGGAGCCATTCGACCGATCCGCTCTCCACACCGATTTGCACCCGGAGGGAAGGAGGGAACCATGAAGAACCACTATCAAGTCCTCATTGTGGGTGGCGGCACAGGGGGCCTCACCGTAGCCGCCCAGCTCTGCAACCGGCCCGATCCCCCAGAGGTGGCCATCATCGAGCCGTCCAGCAAACACTACTACCAGCCTATCTGGACCCTGGTGGGCGGAGGCGTTTTCCCCAAGGAGGTCTCTGAACGGGACGAGGGGGACTTCATCCCAGAGGGGGCGACCTGGATCCAGGACGCGGTGGTCTCCTTCGATCCGGAAAACCACGCGGTGACCACCCGGGGCGGAGAGACCATCACCTACGACTACCTGGTGGTGGCCGCCGGGATCCAGGTGGACTGGGACAAGATCCCCGGGCTGAAGGAGTCGGTGGGCCGGCCCGGCACCGGTGTCTGCAGCAACTACTCCTACCGTACGGTGGACTCCACCTGGGAGAACATCCGCAACTTCCGGGGCGGTACCGCCATCTTCACCCAACCGGACACCCCCATCAAGTGTGGCGGTGCCCCCCAGAAGATCTGCTACCTGGCCGACGATTACTTCCGCAAGAGCGGTGTCCGGGACAGGAGCCAGGTGATCTTTGCCTCCGCGTCCGGGGGCATCTTCTCCGTGAGCAAGTATGCCCAGGCCCTGGACCGGGTGATCCAGCGCAAGGGGATCGATGCCCGTTACCAGCACAACCTGGTGGCGCTCCGGCCGGACAGACGGGAGGCGGTCTTCAAGCGGTTGGACAACGGCGAGGAGGTGGTTCTGCAGTACGACATGATCCACGTGACCCCACCCCAGAGCGCGCCGGACTTCATCAAGCAGAGCAAGCTGGCCGGGGAGGCCGGATGGGTGGAGGTGGACCAGTACACCACCCAGCACGTCCGTTATCCCAACGTCTTCGCCCTGGGGGACTGCAGCAGCCTGCCCACCTCCAAGACAGGGGCGGCCATCCGCAAGCAGGCACCGGTGTTGGTGGACAACCTCATGGCGGCCCTCCGGGGGGAGCCCCTGCCTGCCCGCTACGACGGCTACACCTCCTGTCCCCTGGTCACCGGATATGGACGCCTGATCCTGGCCGAGTTCGACTACGAGGGCAGGCCCAAGGAGTCCTTCCCCTTTGACCAGGCCCAGGAGCGCTACACCATGTACGCGCTGAAGGCCTATGGCCTGCCCCGGATGTACTGGCACGGCATGCTCCGAGGACGGGCCTGAGCCCTGGGACAGGGGGGCGTTCCTCTCAACGCAGCAGGAACCCGTACGCCAGCGGATCCCCTGGGTCCACCAGGTGCTCGTTCAGCCCACAGATGTGGGCCGTGCCGGTGACCTGGGGGATCACCGCCGGGTAGGGGCCGAAGGAGACCTCCTCCACCACCTCCCCGGTGAAGGTGGTCCCCAGGATGCTCTCCACCACGAAGGGTTCGTTCAGGCCCAGCTCGCCGCGCGCGTGGTGGAGCGCGGCCCGGGCGCTGACCCCTGTGCCCGTGGGCGAGCGATCCACCTCGCCCTCCGCGAAGATGCACACGTTGCGGCTGTGGTGCCGGGGATCCCGGGGTTCTCCCACAACGATGGTCCCGTAGAGGAAGCCCAGATCCGGCTCGAAAGGGTGTTCGATGGCCATCTGCTCCGCCACCGCGTGCTTGACCCGCATGCCCAGGTCGATGAGACGTCGGTAGTCCTGGCGGGTCAGGCTGACCCCCAGGTCCTCGGCCCGGCAGAGCGCGTAGAACGCGCCGCCGAAGGCCACGTCCACACGTAGCCGGCCCACCCCGGGCACCGGGACGATCTCGTCCATGGCGTAGACAAAGGAGGGCACATTGAGGAAGGAGGCCTCCACGATGCGCCCCCCTACCCGCCGCGCGTACGCGGTCACCCGGCCGGCCGGGGTGTCCATTCGGATCGGGATCCGGCCGTCCTGGCCGTGGTCGTCCCGAGGGCGGATGAGCCCGGTCTCCAGGCCCACTACGGCCAGGGCAATGACCCCGTGGCCGCACATGGTGCTGTAGCCCTCGTTGTGGAGAAAGAGGACCCCCAGATCCCCGTCCTCGGTCACCGGCTCGGTGAGGACTGCGCCGTACATGTCCGGGTGCCCCCGGGGCTCCCACATGAGCACGGTGCGGAGCCGGTCCAGGTGTTCCCGGGCGTAGCGCCGCTTCTCCAGGATGGTCCGGCCCGGGATGGGCGGGAGGCCGTCCAGCACGATCCGCAGGGGCTCGCCTCCGGTGTGGGCGTCCAGGGTCCGAATGCGCAGCCAGTTGGGGGGCGGTGTCCAGTCCAACGCCATGACACAGGCTCCTTCCAAGGGGCGACAGGGGCTGGGAGGGGCGCTCGGGCTCATGTCGGCTGGCCGAACACGGTGACCAGGAGGCGGCGGGCCCGGGTCCGTTCCCGGTGTTCCCCCAGATAGATGCCCTGCCAGGTGCCCAGGGCCAGGTCCCCGTCCCGGATGGGCACGCTCACCGAGCTTCCCAGCAGCGAGGCCTGGATGTGGGCGGGCATGTCGTCCGGGCCCTCGTAGGTGTGGACGAAGTAGGGCGCGTCCTCGGGCACGGCCTGGCGGAAATAGGCCGCCATGTCCCGGCGGACCGTGGGATCCGCGTTCTCGTTCAGGGTCAGGGAGGCGGAGGTGTGGAGGATGAAGAGATGGGCCAGGCCCACCCGGATCTGCCGGAGTTCCGGCACCGCGGCTCGGACCTGGTCGGTGATGAGGTGGAAACCCCGGGGATAGGGGCGCAGGCGGATCTCCCGCTGGATCCAGATCATGGCAGGTGCTCCTGCACGAACCGCTGCACGTCCTCCAGGCTCCCCACCACGGGGACATCCCCGGGCAGATCCGGGATCTGCTCGGGACGATCCAGCCAGGCGACCACGGGCCGACCGTAGCGGAGGGCCAGACCCACTTCGCTGGCCGTCCCGGATCCACCCGGCAGGGCCACCACCACCGTCGCGGAGAGCACGTTGATGTGGTTGCGGGACCGGGGATCCATGCCCTGCGCTCCGCTGAGGGGCAGGTGGGTGAGGATGGGGATCTCCACCCAGGGATTGGGATAGCCGGCTCGGGGCCGATACCCCTGGGGGGTCACCTCGCCGGGGACGATCCCGATGACCCATCCCGCGCGTCCCGGTGTCTCGGCGAAGGCCCTGCTCGCCGCAGCCATCACCCCCGGGCCTCCGCCGGTGAGCAGATGGACCCCCAGGCCGGCCAGCCAGCGCCCCAGGGGCTCGGCCTTGTCCACATGGGCCTGGGTGCCCGAGCCCATGACCCCCACCACAGGCAGCCGACGCACGGTCCCGGCGACCGTCTGCCCTCCGCTCCTCCTCCGCCTCATGCTCTCCCTCCCATCGGCCAGGAACGGCCCGGACACCGGCTCCGGAGTGCTCTCATCCAGAGGGTGGATGACGCCGTTGTGGAACGCCGTTCTCCCTCTGCCTGGGCCCCAGGATCCAGCGCGCAGAGGGCCTGGATATCGCTCGTCCCCCTCCCCGGCCGGAGCCAGACGCCGGTGCCATGGCTCGAGCGGGCATCAGAGCCGGGGTCGCGCGCGCTCCACGATGGCCTGGACATCCACCCCGGGGGGCAGGGTGCCGAAGGCCCGGCCGCCCCCTTCCAGCCTGGAGGCCACGAAGCCGTCCGCCACGGCCGCCTGTCCGGCCCGGATCAACAGGGAGGCCTGCAGGGCCAGGGCCAGTCGCTCCACCAGCTCCCGGGCCCGGTACTCCATGTCGCCGGGTCGGGCCAGATCCCGTTCCAGCCTATCCACGAAGGCGTCGAACCGTCGGTCCACGCCCCGGGCCCGCCGCACCTCGTCCAGGTAGACCTCCAGGGTCCGGGGATCCCGGGCCAGGGAGCGCAGCACATCCAGACACTGGACGTTGCCGCTGCCCTCCCAGATGGAGTTCACCGGTGCCTCTCGGTACAGCCGGGGCAGGTTGGACTCCTCCACATAGCCCAGCCCGCCCAGACACTCCTGGCACTCATGGACGTGGAAGGGAGTTCGCTTGCACACCCAGTACTTGCCGATGGGCCGGGCAATCCGGGCCAGCAGGGCCTCTGCCTCGTCCTCTGTCCCCTGGTCCATGGCCCGGGCCACCCGAAAGGCGAAGGCCAACGCGGCCTCCGACTCCAGGGCCAGATCCGCCAGGACATTGGCCATGAGAGGCTGTTGGACCAGGGCCCTGCCGAAGACCTGTCGCTGAGCGCAGTGGTGGATGGCCTGGGCCAGGGCCTGGCGCATGAGGGCCGCGGAGCCCACGATGCAGTCGAAGCGGGTCAGGGCCACCATCTCGATGATGGTGCGGACGCCCCGCCCCTCCTCCCCCACCAGGACGGCGTACGCGCCCGCGAACTCCACCTCGCTGGAGGCGTTGGAGCGGTTGCCCAGCTTGTCCTTCAGCCGCTGGATGTGGAACGCGTTCCGGGTGCCGTCCGGGCGCCAGCGGGGCAGGAGGAAGCAGGAGAGCCCCTGTTCTGTCCGCGCGGTGACCAGGAACGCGTCGCACATGGGCGCGGAGCAGAACCACTTGTGGCCCACCAGCTCGTATGCCTGGCCGGCCCCACCGTTTCCGAGGGGATAGGCCCGGGTGGTGTTGGCCCGGACGTCCGTGCCGCCCTGCTTCTCCGTCATGCCCATGCCGATGGTGACGCCGGCCTTCTGGTCTGGGGGCACGGGACGGGGATCGTACTCGGTGGACAGGATCCGGGGCTCCCACCAGGTGGCCAGCTCGGGCTGTTGGCGCAGGGTGGGGATGGACGCGAAGGTCATGGTGAGGGGACACTGGGTGCCGGCCTCGGCCTGGCAGTGGAGGTAGACCAGCGCGGCCCGGGCCACGTGGGCGCCGGGCCGGGGGGCTCGCCAGGGCAGCCCGTGGAGCCCATGGCGGATGCCCAGGGCCATGAGCTCGTGGTAGGCTGGATGGTACTCCACCTCGTCGATGCGATGGCCATAGCGGTCGTAGGCCCGGAGCCGGGGCGGGAACTCGTTGGCCTGGAACCCCAGGGCCATCATGGGGCCTCCGGCCAGCTCGCCGTAGGCCGCCACCTGGTCCTGGGCCCAGCCGCCCCCCTCCCGGTGTAGGGCCTCCTGCAGGGCCACATCTGAGGTGTAGAGGTTGCAGGGCTCCAGGGGTGTGGGCTGGTTGAACACCTGGTGGGTGCGCAGATCCTCTGGGGCTCGCCGTGTCTCCACGGGCTCCATGGTGGTCATCCCCTCTTGCTCCTTTCTCTCGGGCCCGGGCGCGTTCGTCCCTGGAGCGCCCGGGCCTCCGCGATCAGCCGAGGCAGCCAGGCCCTGGACACCGGACGCCGGCCGTGGCCTGGATAGAGCCAGCGCACATCGGTCTGTTGCAGTCGCTCCAGGCTCGCCACGATCTGGCTCCAGTCCTGGGCCAGGAAGCGCTGGGCGTGGGGACGGCCCCCGGTGGTGGAGAGGAGGTCGCCCACGAAGGCGTGGACCCCGTCCACCACCAGGGTGGCGGAGCCTGGGGTATGGCCCGGGGTGTGGAGCACCTGGAGCGAAACGCCCAGCTCGGCAAAGCACTCTCCGTCCGCTACCGTGCCATCCGGCGGCGTGGGCTCCGGTGGGGACAGCCGTTCCGCGATGGGCAACAGCCAGGCCAGGACCCGCCCCCATCCTCGGGCCTGGCCCAGACGGGTCCGTCCGGCCGCCAGGTCGGCCGCGTCCTCGGGGTGGACCCACACCGCGGCCCCGGTGGCCCGGCGCAGGGCTCCGGCGCTGCCGAAGTGGTCGTAGTGGGCATGGGTGAGGAAGATCCAGTCCAGCCCGGGGCACCCATGGCGTGCCAGGGAACGCTGGATGAGGGCAGCCTGGCCTGGGGACCCGGCATCCACCAGCAGGGAGCCCCGGGATGTCCTCACCAGATAGGCCATGCTGAAGCCGGTCCACACCGGATGGATCGCGACACGGCTGGCGGCCACGGGCGGTATCGTTTCACAGGAAGGTCTGGCTGGCGGTCACCACCGCGACCAGCTTGCCGCGGGGGTTTCGAACCTCGGCAGCCAGGTGGATCTGTTGGCGGGTCTGGGCCACCACCCGGGCGGTCACCTCGATGTACCCGTCTTCGCGGGTCACCGGGCGGATGAAGGCGGTGTGCATGTGGGTGGTGGCGCTGGGCCGCGCGACGAGATAGCTCAACGGCCCAAAGGTGTTGTCCACCGCGGCGTTCAGGAAGCCGCCCTGCATCACCCCTGCCGGGTTGAGCCAGCGCTCCTCCACGGGGAAACGCAGGGTCAGGCGGCCGGCCTCTGCCTCGTAGGCCACCACCTCCGGGGACATCTCCTGGTAGCAGGGAGGAGGGATGGCCAGGGAACGTCGCCAGGCCGGGGCCTCCTGCTGGATCCGGGCCTCCAGCAGGGCGATCAGTTCCTGGGTCGTGGAGCCCATGGCACAGACCTCATCGGCTCGGGGTTGGATCCATCGATGAGACCTGAAAGGCCTCTCCTGTAGGATTATACCGCACAAGCCCATCGGCTGCACAAGCGGGTATCCCCTGCCCACTGGCCTGGAACCCCTTGCCCGGTGTACAATCAGGGCGCAGGGGGGAGACAGGTCCCCCGTACGACGTGGAGATTGTCCCAGCTCTCTTCTTCGTTCTTGTCCCACGGGGGCCGTTCAGTGCATCCCATGGACCGTCTGCCCTTCCACTCCATCTACCGGCACAACATCGTCCGGGTGGCCGTCGCGGTGCCCCATGTGCGCATCGGCGATCCGGCCTTCAACGCGGAGCGGACCGTCGCCCTGGCCCGCCAGGCCCATCGTCGCCGCGCGGTGTTGGCGCTCTTCCCCGAGTTGGGCCTCTCCGGGTACACTCTGGAGGATCTGTTCCACCAGGACGCGCTGTTGGACGCCACGGAGCAGGCCTTGGCCCAGGTGGTGGCTGCCAGCCGGGAGCTGGATCCCGTGTTGGTGGTGGGCGCGCCCCTGCGCCTGGAGCAACGGCTCTTCAACTGCGGGGTGGTGGTCCATGGCGGTCGGATCCTGGGGGCGGTGCCCAAGTCCTTCCTGCCCAACTACCGGGAGTTCTACGAGCGGCGCCAGTTCGTCGCCGCGGACCATGCCCTGGCCCGGGAGGTCGTTCTCCTGGGCCAGCGGATCCCTTTCGGCCCGGATCTCCTCTTTCGGGCCACGAACATGCCCGATTTCGTCCTCCACGTGGAGATCTGTGAGGACCTGTGGGTGCCCATTCCCCCCAGCACCTACGCGGCCCTGGCCGGTGCCACGGTGTTGGCCAACCTCTCGGCCAGCAACATCACCGTGGGCAAGGCAGACTACCGTCGTAGCCTGTGTGCCTCCCAGTCGGCCCGGTGCATCGCGGCCTACCTCTACTCCGGCGCCGGCTTCGGTGAGTCCACCACAGATCTGGCCTGGGACGGCCACGCGCTGATCTACGAGAACGGCACCCGTCTGGCCGAGTCGACGCGCTTCTCCACCGAGGAACAGCTCATCACCGCGGATGTGGACCTGGACCGACTGCGGCAGGACCGGATGCGCATGACCAGCTTCAACGACTCGGCGCAGCGCTACCGGGAGATCCTGGGCACCCTGCGCACCGTCTCCTTCGAGCTGGCCCTGCCCACCGGGCCCGTGCCCCTGGAGCGCTCCATCGAGCGCTTCCCCTACGTGCCCAGCGACCCGGCCGTGTTGGACGAACGCTGCTACGAGGTCTACAACATCCAGGTCCAGGGGCTGATGCAGCGCCTTCGGGCGACCGGCATGGAAAAGGTGGTGGTGGGCGTTTCCGGAGGGCTGGACTCCACCCAGGCCCTGATCGTGTGCGCCAAGACCATGGACCGTCTGGAGCTGCCCCGGACCCATGTGTTGGCCTACACCATGCCCGGCTTCGCCACCAGCCAGCGGACCTACCGGAACGCCTGGGCGTTGATGGAGGCCCTGGGGGTCCGCGCCGGGGAGATCGACATCCGGCCCGCGGCCCGTCAGATGCTGGCGGACATCGGCCATCCCTACGCGGCCGGGGAGCCGGTGTACGACGTCACCTTCGAGAACGTCCAGGCCGGGGAGCGGACAGCCCATCTCTTCCGCCTGGCCAATTTCCACCGCGGGCTGGTGGTGGGAACCGGCGATCTCAGCGAGCTGGCCCTGGGCTGGTGCACCTACGGCGTGGGCGATCACATGTCCCACTACAACGTGAACGCGTCCGTGCCCAAGACCCTCATCCAGCACCTGATCCGCTGGTCCATCGCCACCCGCCAGTTCGACCCGAACACCTGTCAGGTCCTCCAATCCATCCTGGACACGGAGATCTCGCCGGAACTCGTGCCCGGGGGAACCGCGGACCAGCCTGGCCAGCGCAGCGAGGACGTCATCGGGCCCTACGAGCTCCAGGACTTCCACCTCTACTACATCAGCCGCTTCGGCTATCGGCCCAGCAAGGTGGCCTTCCTGGCCCATCACGCCTGGGGTGATCGGGAACGGGGATCGTGGCCCCCCTTCCTTCCCCCGGAGAAGCGGCGGGAGTACGATCTGCCTGCCATCAAACACTGGCTGGAGGTTTTCCTACACCGTTTCTTCCAGTTCAGCCAGTTCAAGCGCTCTGCATTGCCCAACGGCCCCAAGGTGGGATCCGGCGGCTCCCTCTCGCCCCGGGGTGACTGGCGGGCGCCCAGCGATGCCCAGGCCACCGCCTGGCTGGAGGAGCTGCGTCGCCACGTGCCGGGATGAGCCCCCCGATGGTCGTCTGGCCCGCCGCGGTCTCGGCCGGCCCCCCATGTCCCCCGCCTGGGCCCTGCCCCTCCCCGGCTCGGGCAGCCCTGGCAGCTCCTTTCCCTGGGGAAATCCGCGAACCCCCCGCCAGAAGGCGGTTGTGGGACCGGTTTGCGCTTTGGTACAATGCTTCCAAGCGGGGATTGGGGTCCTCCCGGTGGACGCGTTCCCCAGTCCGGAGATGCATGGGGGAAGGGTCCTAGGCCCTGCACACTGTCCTTGCATCCGGCCACGATTCGACGATGTCTGCACCCGTGCCTTCCCTGACCATTGAGCTCTTCGGACACCTGCGTGTTCGGGCCGAGGCCGGCGATCTCCCCCCCTTCCCCACCGAGAAGGCCCGAACCCTCTTTGCCTACCTGGCCTACCACGCGGACCAGGGCCATCGTCGCGAGAAACTGGCGGGCATCTTCTGGTCCGAGCTGCCGGAACAGACGGCCCGCCGGCGCCTTTCCCAGGAGCTGTGGCGCATCCGACGCCACCTGGATGAGCACCTGGGCCATCCCCTGGTGCTCAGCGGCCCGGAGATCCGCCTGGATCGCCGGGCCTCCTTCACCGTGGACGTCCGCTGCTTTCTGGACGAGACCGCCCAGAGCTCGGATCTGGAGGCCCTGGCCCGGGCCGTGGCCCGCTATCGCGGGGATCTGTTGATCGACCTGGACGACGAGTGGATCCTCCCGCTTCGGGAGCAGCTCCGCCAGCGCTACCTGGCTGCCCTCACCGCGCTGGCCGAGGCCGAGAGCCAGGCTGGCCGATGGGAGCAGGCCCTGGAGCATGCGCTGCGCCTCACCCGAGCCGATCCCCTGGTGGAGAGCGGGCACCGCCTGGTCATGCAGGCCTACGTCCACCTGGGCCAGCCCCACATGGCCTTGGCCCAGTTCCAGGAGCTGGAACGTCTGCTCCAGGAGGAGCTGGGCACCTCGCCGACCCCCGCGACCCTCCAACTGGCCGAACGCATCCAGGCCCAGATGCGCATCGCCTCCCGAACGGAGTTCGCGCCCTTCCTGGAGAGCCCCGAACAGCTTCCCCTGGTGGGCCGGGAGCGGGAGCGGGCTCAACTGGTGGAGGCGGTGGAGTGGGCCATCGGCGGGAGCGGCGGCGTGGTCCTGGTGGAAGGGGAGGCCGGGATCGGCAAGAGCAAGCTGTTGGACACCCTGGCCGAGGACGCGGCCTGGCGGGGGGCCCAGATCTACCGGGCCGTGGCCGTGGAGGTGGAGGAGCAGGCCATGGCCGTCCTGGTCCGGGCCCTGACGCCCTTCCTGACCCCTCTCCACATCCAGCAGTTGGCCCTGGTCCTGGATCCCCTCTGGCTGGCCGTCCTGTCCCGCTTCTTTCCGGAGATCGCCAGGACCCTGGACCCTCTTCCCCAGCCTCCGACCTTGGCCCCAGACGCCGCGCGGCGGCGGTCCATGGAGGCCCTCCTCCATCTCCTCCGGGCCATCGGTCGGCTGGGCCCGGCCGTCCTCCTGTTGGACGACCTCCATCGGGCCGACCTGGAGACCCTGGAGATGTTGCGCCTCCTGGCCCGGGAGCTGCGCTCCGAGCCGGTCCTGGTGGTCGCGGCCTACCGGGGCGAGGCGGTCCGGGCGGTCCCGGAACGCTGGGAGGCCTTCCAGGCCATCGATCGCGCGGGGGTGCAGCGTCGTCTGGTCCTCCGTCCTCTCGATCGACTGGCCGCGGGGGAGCTGGTCCGCCTGGCCCTGGGCATGGGACAGACACCGGCCCGGTTCGTGGCCCGGATCCACACCAAGACCGGCGGCAATCCCTTCTTCGTGTTGGAGAGCCTCCGGGCCCTGTACCAAGAGGGCCTTCTCCGGCGGCGCGCGCCGGGGGAATGGAGCACTCCCTGGGAGCTCGAAGCCCCGGCGGGCGAGGAGGCGATCTTGCCGGAACGGGTGGAAGAGCTCCTGGAGCAGCGGCTCCGGCGCCTGTCCCCGGAGAGCCAGGCCCTGTTGGCACCGGCCTCGGTCCTGGGGCTCGAGTTCACCCTCCCGATCCTCCAGAGCATGGTCTCCATGTCCCCGGCCCAGGTCTTCCAGGCCCTCCGCCATCTGGTGGCCCAGGGCCTTCTGGTGGAGACGGAGACCCATCTCCGTTTCCACCACGACCTGATCCGAGAGGTCATCTACCAGAACATGCCCATGCACCGGGCCCGGGCTCTCCACCACCGGGCCGGCCAGGTCCTGTCCCATCGGAACCAGGCCTCCAGTGCCGTGCTGGCCCACCACTTCACCCTGGCCCAGGACTGGCCCCAGGCCCTGGAGCACCATCACCGGGCCGGCCAGGAGGCCCTGGCCCGCTCCGACTATCGTCGGGCCCGCCACCATTTCCAACAGGCCTTGCAGGCCCTGGACCGACTGTCGCAGGACGATCCCGGGCGGCGGACGGCGCTCCTCTTGGAATGGGAGCAGACCCTGGCCGTCCTGGGCGATCTGGAGGCCCAGGCCCGGGTGTTGGAGGAGCTGGGCGAACGGACCACCCAGGACCCCCTCCAGGCCTGCGAGGTCCTGTGCCGAACAGCGGCCTTTCACCTCCACCGGAGCCATTACCCGGAGGCCCGTCGGGCGGCCGCGCAGGCGCTCTCCCTGGCCCGTTCTCTGGAACAGGTGGATCTCCAGGTGAAGGCCTTGACCCTCCTGGGGCAGGTGGAGGAATATCAGGGGGCATCCACCCGGGCCGTGGAGCTCCTGGAGCAGGCTGTGGCCCTGGTGCCCCGGGAGAGACGCCATCGGGCCGAGGCCCTCCTCTTCCTGGCCAGCGCCCTGGGAGGCGTGAAGCGGTACACCGAGGCCCGGGAGGTGGCCTCCCAGGCCCTGGAACAGTTCGGGGGGCTGGGTTTCAAACATCGCCAGGTAGACGTCCTGAACGTGCTGGGCATCGTCTCCATGGAGGAGGGGCTCTACGATCGGGCCGCGGACTTCCACCGCCGCGGGGTGGCGTTGAGCCAGGAGATCGGCTACCTGTACGGCGAGGTCCGGGCTCGGGTGAACCTGGCCAACGTCTTCAGCAAGATCGGCGAGGTGGGCCGCTGTATCCAGGCTTACGAGGAGGTGCTGGCCCTCTGTCCCACCCTGGGCATGGATCGGCCGGAGGCCATCACCCGGGTGAACCTGGCCTCCAACCTGGTGGCCTTTGTGGGCGACACGGCTCGGGCCCGATCCCTGCTGGGCTGGGTGTTGGACTATGCCCGCCGGTCGGACGATCGGATCACCCTGGGGCACGCGTTGGCCATTCTCTCCGCGGCCGAGATCACGGAGGAGCGCTGGGAGGACGCCCGCTCGCATATGGAGACGGCCAAGGCGATCCTGGCCCAGGTCGAGGAGTTCTTCATCCTGGCCCAGTTCCACCGGACCTGCGCCCTCTGGCACATAGAGCAGGGGGACCTGGAGGCGGGTGTCCAGGAGCTGGATGCCGGCCTGGCCCTGTGTCGTGAACACGGCATGGCGGCCCTGCGCCCCTGGATGCTCGCCATGAAGGGGTGGATCCGAGCCCAGCAGGGGGCCGTCTCAGAGGCCCTGGCCCTCACCCAGGAGGCCATGGACGCGCTGGACGACCTGGAGGAGATGGACTACATGATGTGGTTCTACCGCTCGATAGCTCTGGAGGTCGCCGGCCGCGAGCGGGAGGCCCGAGAGGCCCTGGCCCGCTCGGTGGAACGCCTGGAGCGCATGATGGCCACCCTCACCCCGGAGCATCGTGCCATGAGCCGGGAACGGGTCTTCGAACACCGGGCCATTCTGGCTGCCTGGAACCCCTATTGTCCGAAGCGGCAGGCCGTCACCTTGCCGGGGCGGGACGGAACGGGCCACCACACGGTGGAATGGACCGTCCACGCACCGGAGGACATGGCCCTGCCCGAAGGGCCACCCCGGCGGCGCCACCGCCTCCGCCGACTGCTGGCCGAGGCCAAGGAGCAGGGCGCCCGCCCCACGGTCCAGGCCCTGGCCAAGGTCCTGGGTGTCAGTCCCCGGACTGTCCGCCGTGATCTGCGGGCGCTGAAGATCTCCGAACGCTCCTGAACAGCCCGGCTCCTTCCCCCGAGGAGGGCCGGCACCCCTTCCGCAGCCTGTTCCCTTCCCCGGGTGCCACCTCTCTCACCCTGTGGGAGGGTTCGCGCCATCCCAGGGTTCTCCGTTGCTCTCACATGGCCCCCTTTTGCCCTCCTTTCGCCCCTTTGCGCAGGTTCTCCGCCGGACTTTCCCGTCGCGGTCCCCGCTGATGGGCCGTGGGCGGGGGGCGTCTCCATGGGTGTCCGTTCTCCGGGAGGCGGTTGAGACAAGTCTGAGACAGCCTCCGCGATCATGGTTGAGGAGAGGGGGAGTCGAGGATCTCTTCCTGTGATCACACCGACAACACCCGATGGACCGGAGGGATGCTCCCATGATGAGACATAGATGGATGCTTCTGGGGCTGGCACTGGCGATGGCTCTGGTTGTGGCCGCCTGTGGCGGCGATGGAGAGGGCGCAGGGGCGCAGGAGGGTTCTGGCCTCACCATCCTCGACGCCACCTTTGCCGAAGATGTGGGCGAGGAGATGGAGCCCATCAACCCCACCACCTCCTTCACGCCGGAGCAGACGGTGAACCTGCTGCTCACCATCGAGGGACGGCCCCGGGAAGGGGAGGTGATGGCCCGTTTCTACGTCCGCGATCAGGAGATCGCCTCGGCCACGGTAGACCTGGCCGACGTCAACGAGGGGGTCATCTTCTCCATCGGTGAGAACACCCGGGTGCACTTCACGCTGAAGCCCAGAGAACCCCTGCCCGTGAGCCCCAACTACCGGGTGGAGGTCTTCGTGAACGGCTCGCCGGCCGGCAGCTACACCTTCGCCGTGGCGCCGCCCCCAGAGGCCATTCCTTCCCGCGTGATCGAGGTCACCCTGGCCAAAGGGATGGAGGAGACGCCCAACGCCTACGTGCCGGTGGAGCCCACGACGACCTTCAGCACGTCGGACACGGTCATCTACCTGGTGGGCGTGGTCGATCTGGGCCTCTACTCGCGCCTTGAAGTCAACTGGTATCTGAACGGACAGCTCGCCGAGGATGCCACCCGCTCCCTCACCGCCCAGGAGGACCTGGAGGCCGTGAGTGTCTACTTCACCTTGGAGAAACAGGATGGCCTGCCGGCCGGCGACCACGAGGTCGTTCTGCTCATCAACGATGAGGAGGTGCAGCGGCTCTCGTTCACGGTGCAGGAGTAGGTGAAGGAGTAGGTGCATTCCGTGGGGCCGCCTGCCGTGGACGTCGGCTACCCGGTCCTGGCGGTGCGAGACGGAGGTCCACCCGGGGGAGGATGGCCGTGGATTTCCGCCGCCCATCCATCCTCCTCCCTTGGACTCGCCTGGCTGTGGGGGCGGCCGCCCTGTTGCCGCCTCCACAGCCGTTTCGTCCCTTCCATGCCGGCTGTCCCGGCACACTGCCCCCCCCTCGGCCGCGTCCACCTGGTAGACGCCCCCCTGGGCCCGGGGACGCGGATCTTCCTTGTCCCTTCGTCGGCGTCGGCGCCGTCATCTCGGCCGGCTGCCGGGCAGGCAACGGACCAGGGCGTTGTGGTGTCAGCGTGCCCGTGGCCCCATGGCCGGGTTCACCTGTCGGAAGCGGGGAATGGGCCATGCGGCCGAGTGCCCGGTGGATGGAAGGCGGTTGAGACAAGTCTGAGACAGCCTTCTCCATCATGGGGGGCAGGAGAGATGTTCGAACCAGGGCACCGGCCCACCCAGATTTCTCGGGAGGCATCATGGTTCCAGACTCCACCGGGCGGGGATCGCTCATTGTGCGTATCTGGCAGGAACCTGGCAGCTCCTCCGGGTGGAGAGGCCAGGTGACGGAGGTGACCACCCAGACCGTCGACTACTTCGAGGACTTCGACAGCCTGGTGGCCCTGTTGAGGCGATATCTGCAACGGTATGGCCTGGGACCCCAGGCGCCCGACGGCCTTCAGTGAGGTCCTCTCTGAGGACCATGGGGCGATGGCCTTGATGGCCCAGTTTGCCGATACTCGACGGAGAGTGCTGGAACGTTGCTGGAACCCCTCAGCACACAAGGAGTGTACGTCCATGTCCCCCATGCCGTTTCCTGTGCACCGCGTTCGACCCTACCGATGGCTTCCCCTCAGCGCCTGGGCCGTTGGGCTTCTGTTGGCCCTGGCGGGGATCCTGGCCGGCGTCGGTGGCTCCCCGGCCCGGGCCCAGGCCCCGTATTCCGGGATTCTGGTGGACATCGTGGCCCAGACAGGGGGGATCCCGGTGTTGTCCGGCCAACCCGTGACCTTCACCATCACGGTCCGCAACACCGGCTCGAGCAAGGCCCTGAACCTGACCGTCGCCAGTTGGCAGCAGGTCGGGGCCACCAACACACCCAGCCCGGACTGCAACCGGACCTTGAACGAACTGGCCCCGGAGGCGGTCAAGAGCTATACCTGCACGGTCACGGCCCCCTCGGGTGATTTCCAGCAGTGGGTGCAGGTCACCGGCGATACGGTGGACGAGCAGACCGTGCAGGCGGACGCCCAGGTGAGTGTGGCCGTGGCCCTGCCGGCCGGGGTCAGCGGCCGGGTCTGGCGGGACGAGAACGGCAACGGCATCCAGGAGAGCGGCGAACCGGGCCTGGGCGAGGTGGTGGTGCGCCTCTTCTCCACCACCCGGGGCTTCATCGCGGAGACCCGCACGGACAGCGTCGAGGACGGAAACTACTACTTCAGCAACCTTCGGCCCGACACCTACCAGGTGCGGGTCGTCCCCCCGGCTGGGGAGCAGTTCAGCCCCAAGGACCAAGGGGGGAACGACGCCAAGGACAGCGATGTGGAGCCGGCCTCCGGTCTGACGGCCCCCTTCACCCTCGCTTCGGGCCAGAACCTGGTGGCTGTGGACGCGGGCCTCTACGAGCCCGGCTCCATCTCCGGGCTCGTGTGGGAGGACCTGAACAAGGACAACACCTGGGATCCTGACGAACCCAGTGTCGTCTCCGTCACGGTCCAGCTCCTGGACAGCAGCGGCAGCACGGTCCTGGACACCACCCAGACCGATGTCGAGGGGCGCTATGGCTTCCCCACCCTCGCGCCCGGCACCTACCAGATCCGCTTCCAGCCTCCTGCAGGCTACCTGCTGCTGTCGCCGGCCAATGGGGTGCTCGGCAACAGCCAGGTGGAGTCCGGCATCGCCGTGATCCATGCGAACGCCACCCTCTACAGGCCCGTCCTGCGGATCCTCACGGACACCGTCCGGGTGGGGGAGAGCGTGGGCGCCGTGAGCCTGGACGTGGAGCTGGTGGATCGGCCCAGCGGTGGAGGCCCGGTGACGGTCCAGGTGGCCACCACCGAGGGTTCGGCCAAGGCCAACCAGGACTTCACCCCCATCTCCACCACCCTGACCTTCAACCCCGGAGAGAGCCGCAAGTCCATCCAGGTGACCATCCTGGACGACAGCGATGCGGAGAACGAGGATGAGGCCTTCAACCTGAGCCTCTTTGGGCCCCAGGGCGCCCGGCTGGGCGAACCGGCCACGGCTCGGGTGATCATCCGGGACGACGATCCCCTGCCCGGCACACCGCCGGTCTCCCCCTGCACCGCGGACCGCATCCGCAGCCTGGACGCGCCGGGCACCAATGGCGTGCTGGATGTGCTGGACATACAGGCCGCTGCAGGCCGTCTGGGCCAGTCGCCTCTCTTCCCGGAGCAGGACCTGGACCGCGACGGCGTGGTGGAGCTGGAGGACCTGAACACTTTGGCCCAGGGTTGGCGGGCCCGGTGCGATGGCCTGGATCTGGCCTGGGCCCAGGACAACGGGGCCCGGGGCCGGCGCATCTACCTCCACTGGCGCTGGGTGCCGGGCAAGAGCGACGTCAACACCGTCTTCCAGATCCTGCGGAAGACGGGCGATACGGGCAGCTTCACCGTGGTCGGCGAGGCCAAGGCCGCGCCGGATCTGGCCGCTTTCCAGGCCCAGGTGCTCCCAGACATCCGGGACCTGGTGCGCAACGTGGAGCTGGCCGACCTGAACCTGGCCGACGACGGGGCCCTGCTGGCCTTCCTCAAGAACCCCCAGAACAGGGCCCGGGTTTCCCTGCTGGCCGATGCCTACCCGGAGATCGCCCAGGCGGTGGGGCTGGGCTTCGTGGACGCCAATGTCCCGGCCACCGAGATGGTGACCTACTACGTGCAGGTGAAGGGCGATCCCAACGCGCCCATCTACGGCCCGGTGGCCATCAGCTCCCTGGCTGCCCTGGCCGCGCCCACCAACCTGCGGGAGGGCACCGTCTACCAGGGGCCCAGCGATCTGGGCATCTCGCCCACCACCCGCCCCATCACGGGCACAGAACGCTACGACTGGGACGGGGCCCAGGTCTACCGTCAGGCCCACGGCACGGCCTTCCTCCTGTGGGACATCCCCTCGGATACCACCCAGAAGAGCAACCAGCTCCAGGACCCCTTCCAGTTCAGCGGCGTCGGGCCGGTGATGACCCTGCCGGTGAACCCCAACGTGGCCGGCTACAAGATCTACCGCAAGGGCCCGGCCACGGGCAACCAGTGGCAGATCGTCAATCCGCTGAAGGTGGCCGGCAACCCCAACGCGGGCTACCGCCTGATCCAGCCCGGCAAGTCCGTGGACCCCGTCACCCAGGGGCAGTTCTTCTACGCGGACCGGCTGGTGGACGTCTTCGACATCTCCACCCGGGTCCGACCCGACCAGGTCTTCACGGTCTGGCAGTACAAGGTCTGCCCGGTGGACCTGTTGGGCAACGAGGGACCCTGTAGCCAGCCCGCGGACATCCGGGTGCGGGATCTGCGGCCGCCGGCCCCGGTGGCCGATCTCCAGGTCCAGGCGGACGAGCAACACACCAAGCTTACCCTGACCTGGACCTACACGGCCACGGACCAGAGCACCCCGCTGAAGTTCTACGTCCTGCGCAGCCCGGACCCGGTCTCCCTGACCGAGCCCAGTGTGCTGGCCAGCCTGCCCATCACCGCCTGGGTGGACATCACCCCCAACGGCCTGACCCAGGCGAACACGGTCATCATGACCTACCAGTACACGCCCCCCAAGCAGGGCCTCTACTGGTTCCGGGTCCAGGTGCGGGACGCGGCCGGGAACTGGTCCGCGCCCAGCGCGCCGGCCAAGGGTGGCCTCTACCCCCGGCAGAAGCCGCCCGCGCCCAGTGTGGCGGACGTGAACCAGTGTGTGCCGGGCGGCCTGAGCGTGAACTTCACCGGGCTGGCCTCCCAGGTCCGTCAGCTCATCGTCTACCGCTCCTTTGACCCCATCACGAACCTGAACGCGCCGGGGGTGCAGCTCATCCAGCGCATCAAGGTGGAGAACGGCCAGGCCACCTTCACCGAGGCCTATCAGCCCCCGGTGGACACCTGGGTCTACTACAAGGTGGAGGCCCTGGACGGCTACGGCAACGTGAGCGATCCGGCCACCTTCAAGGCTCGACTGTGCGGACCGAACCGGCCGGACGCACCGGAGGTGGACAAGGGCCCGGCCCAGTGGGATCCGGACACCCTGACCTACCAGGTGCCTCTGACCTACACCCTGCCGCCCACGGGTGTGGCCGACCGCAAGGTGACCACCCTGCGCCCGGACCAGAACGGCCTGCGCACGGACGTGCAGACCGTGCCCCCCAGCGGCAAGGTGACCGTGCGCGGTGAGCCCGGCGAGACGGTGAAGGTGGAGGCCACGGAGCGCAACGACCAGGGCCAGAGCCCGGCCACCGTGCGCTGGGTGCGCAACGTGAACAACTTCCTGGACACGAACCGACACATGGCCCGCCTGGGCCAGCCCCTGGCCGTGGAGTGGGTTCTGGGGGCCTCCCAGCCCACCGCACGGGTCCTCATCCCCGCGCCGGCGGACAACAACCTGCCCACCCCCTACGTGGCCCTCTTCCGCAAGACCACTGCGGGCAACTGGATCCAGGTCACCCCGGTGGTGGACGTGAGCAGCAACCGCACCTTCTACCCGCCGAGCGGCCCCAACCCGCAGTCGGCCCTGGTCATCACCGACACCGCGGATCTGGACATCACCGACGCCTACGACTACACGGTGCTGGCCTTCAGCCCCAGCTCCCTGGAGGTCCTGGGCTACTGGGGCGCCATCCGGCTGCAGCCGCTGACCGCGGGCGCGGTCATCGAGTTGAACACCCCTCTCTCCCCCGGGCCGACCCTGCCCTGCAGCACCGGCTACGAGATCCGTGCGCCCTCCTACTACGGCCCCGGCGGCGAAGGCTGGTGGAACGTGCCCGGAGACACCATCCTCCTGGCCAACGGCTGGACTCTCGTCGTGGACAACTTCTACGACTACAATGGTAACTGCAACGGCCTGGACCTGGGTCCGGAGGCGCCCCTCTTCGGCGAGGGCAAGCTCATCGATGGGGACGGGGACCCGTTCCCGGCCAACTTCTACGACATCTACGTGGACCCGGACACAGGCGACTTCGTTGGCGGCCGCATCGTGGTGGACATCAACAAGGGCGTGAGCGCCGGCCGGCTGGTCACCTGGGTGGAGAAGATGGAGTTCCAGCCCGGCGTGGCCCGGGGCCAGATGCGCTTCCAGTTCCCAGACAACGTGAAGGTGGTGGACCCCACCGCGGTGGAGCGGAGCAACCAGGTGCGGGCCGTGGTGGAGAACGTCTTCCCCGACTACCTCTTCCAGCCCCTGGTGGTGGACACCACCGTGGACGGTCTCTACCTGGTGGACGAGAACCTGCCCTGGTCCCTGCACACCAACACCTGGGAGCTGCACCCCACGGCCCTGAACCTCATGGGGACGGTGACGGTCCAGGACCGCCTGGGCTACGCGCCGCCAGCCGGTGGCGGCCTGCCCTGGCCGGACAACAACCTGGGCTTCCTCCGACCTGGGGGCACGACCAACACGGGCTACACCGGGACCAATGTGCTGGTGAACAACCAGGGGCTCCAGGGGAGCTTCAACAACCCCAATCCCTTCACCTACGTCACCAGCCTGCCCGGGGGCGTGGAGATCACGGCCCAGGGCGGCGCGCAGGTGACCATCGACGCCAGCCAGATCGTCAGCGGCGCCCTGAACAACGCCACTGCTCGCCTGGACTACTACAGCCAGGGCACGGACATCAGCTTCATCTCCCAGAAGGACAAGCTCCTGCGGGTGGGGACGCGCACGCCTCTGGGTGGCCTCATCCAGCTCAGCATCACCCCGCCCAGCGGTCGGTTCACCCTCCAGGACGGGGGCCTGCTGCGGGAATCGGTGAGCGTGAACCCCACGGAGATCACCTGGACCGGGGCCTACACGGTCTACACCAGCGGGCCCGGGATCACCATGGAGCTCTACGGGGCCGCGGCCAGCTTCCCGGAGAACGGCGCGGCCATCAACTGGAACCGGGTGTCCCCCAGCGATCCCGCCCCCGCGGAGAACGCCTGGCGCAAGCTGGACACCGTCTACGCGCCCAGCGCCAAGCTGGACCCCGGGCTGAACATCATCGGCCTGGGAGCCTGGGCTGCTTGTGACTGCTTCGACCCGGCCATGTTCAAGGACGTGGACCTGGATCTCTACGTGCGCCGGGGCGGGGTGAGCGGCAACTTCCGCATCAACGCCCAGAGCTTCGGGGAGATCCGCAACAAGTGGGGCTATCTGGTCACCATCAAGGAGTACGACCTCCTCTTCGTGGACAACGCGGTGGTGGATGGCCAGGCTCGGCTGGACCTGCGCCTGCCCTACCCCAGCGACGTGGTGATCCCCCTGCGCTTCGGGCCCGACGGCTTCGACGAGCGGGGCTGCCCCGTGGAGGGCCAGGTGGAGCAGGTGAAGCCCTACGTCCACAAGTTCTGGAACTTCAGCCAGACCCCGCGCACGGCCCGCTTCGTCCAGATCGGCGGCAAGGGCAGCGGCCGCAACGATCACGTGGTGGACTACCAGGCCAAATACCAGCAGAACACGGGCAAGAACGACGGCAACCAGGTGCTGCCCGGCGCCATCCTGGTGCTGCGGGGCACGGGCGTGGTCGCGGGCCTGGGCAAGACCACTACCCAGAGCAGCCAGGTGGGCGTGGATGCGGAGATCCCCATGGCCCACGACTGGTTCCCCAACGGCGACTACGGGGACGTCCGCCTCTATCCTCAGGGGAACAACGGCAACCAGGACCTACCCGACTACTTCCGGGTGAGCGGCGTGCCCTACGCCCTGACCGACGTGAAACTCAGCCGCTTCTACAGCGCCATGATGGACGAGTCCAGCCTGCCCGACCCGGCCGGCGTCCAGCCCAGCGAGCTGATGGGCGAGCTGCCGCCCAACCTGCTGGACAGCCAGGGGAAGGTCACTGGCCAGTCCCTGAAGCGGTGCGCGGACCGCAACGGTGGCAAGGGCCAGGGCTGTGGCTTCATCCTGGTGGACGGCAACGGCGCGGTGGTCCACTTCGGCGAGATCGGGGCCACGGGCTCCTTCACCATGCAGAGCAAGGACGACACGCCCAAGGGCAAGTGGCCCCTGGTGACCAATGTCCAGGGGAACCGGAAGAGCCAGGCCCCGGCCAGCAAACCCAACCTGCGCTGGGCCTATCCCATCGCCAACAAATACCTGGACGAGTACCTGCCCTTCAAGCTGATGGTCAACGACTACGGCGGCGCGCTGGTGGGCATCAAGCCAGACGTCTCCCTGCTGCCCGGCGGCGAGGTCCTGAAGACCGATCTGGGGGTGGTGGTGACGGTGAACTTCACCGACACCCAGGGCTTCCAGATGGACTTCGGCCTCTTCGCGGGCTACGCGGCCAGCCAGGCCGGCATCCGGGCCCTGGCCATGAACCGGCCGGGCAAGAACAACGTGGGCATCGCGCCCTACCAGAAGTGGGACGATGTGGAGAAGGACGCGAAGGCCTGGATGGAGAAGTTCGGCTACGGGATCAAGCCTGGGGACCAGGATGACCCCCTGGACCTGGCCAAGTCCGTGTGGGGCGACTGGAAGACCGGCGCCTACACCCAGACCTTCCAGATCATCGAGCCCAAGATCCGAGCCCTGAAGGGCAAGGAGGCCTACGGCATCACCGGCATCCAGTCGGGCCAGATCCTGAAGGTGGCCAACGCCACCCTGGCCACAGGCATGGGGCAGGTGATCTTCGAGATCGCGGGCGGCGACTTCCGCCTGGTGAACATCAAGTTCGGCACCCTGGTGGACATCAAGGCCTCCCCCACGGACCGACGCCCCCTGTTCCACGCGGACTGGCTCACCCTGGAGATCACCCGGGATGGGGAGATCATCGTGGTGGGCAAGAACGTGAGCTCCTCCATCACCGGTGACAGGGACATCAAGGCCGACATCTACCTCATCATAGGGACCAAGTCCGGGTACGAGCGCCTGGAAGGCGGCATCATCATCGCCCGCATGGAGGTGGAAGGCGTCGTTCTCCAGAACACGGGTGCTGTGTTCGGCGCCGGCCGGGTGAACTTCCAGCCCCTGGCCTACCTGGGCATCAAAGGGGAAGGAACGATGGATGGCCTGACCCTGGGCGGCGCACTCCTCTTCGGCCTCATCGATCCCAGGAGCCAGGTCCTGCGGGAAGCGGGCTTCGACACCCTGTTGAAGAAGGTGGGCCTGAACCAGGGCCCGTCCGCCGGGCCGCCTGCAGGGAAGGTCTTCGGCGGCGCCTTCCTCTACCTCTACGGCGACGTCCCCATCTACAACAGTGGCTGTCTGCTCAAGGCCTCTGCAGGCGGCGAGCTCCAGGGCTGGTACTTCGCCCCTGTGGAGGGCGGACGCCCCATCTGGGGTGGCTTCCTGCGGGGCAACGTCACCGGCACGGCCCTCTGCCTGATCCACGCCAAGGGCGAGCTGACCCTGACCATCGAGAACGTGCAGCCCAACGCCAAGGCCACCGGCGGCCAGCAGTGCGGCAAGACGGAGGAGGACTGCACCGCCTTCACCGGCCAGCTCTGGGTGGCCATCGGCCTCTTCGCCTGCGAGCCGGAGACCTGGCGGGGCTGGGACAAGCGCTGGTGGAACGACGGAGGCTGCTGGCAGGCCGGTGTGCTTGCCCAACTGGCCTACATCGACCAACCGCCCAGCGGCCAGGAACAGTGGGCGGCCAAGTTCGACGCGGATGCGGAGTAGATGCGTGGCCCGGGAGGCGGAAGGCCCGCTCGCGGCTCCGCCTCCCGGGGTGCCGGAGCCGTGACGTGGGAACAGGATGGACCATAGCGTCTTCCCAGGCTTCCTGAGGTACCTGGGACGCATTGCCCAGCATCACCAACGCGAGGCGACCATGAACCGACATCCCTTCCTTCGATATGTGACATGGATGGCCCTCCTTCTCGCGGGGCTGCTGGCGCCGAGCACCCCCGCCCTGGCCGCGGAGGGGACCCCCACTGTGGCCCCGGTGCTCACCGATGGAGACGGCAACACCATCCAGGTGGCCCTGCAGGTGAAGGAGATCTCCAACCTGGGCGCCTTCGACCTGGACCTGGACGCGGCCGGCTCGATCCTGCGCATCCAGAGCGGCAGCCTGGGCTCCTCCTTCCTGGACAGCAGTGGCCGCCAGGTCCACGCCCTGGGGCCAGAGGTGAAGTTCAATGGGGTGACCCTGGCCGTGGGTGCCTACACCACCGGCGACCAGCCCGGCGCGAGCGGTACCGGTGTCCTGGCCACCGCGGAGATGGTCGTCCAGGCCGAGGGCATCGGCTACCTGACGCCCAGCCGGGTGGTCCTGGGCGCGCCGGACGCGACCTCCATCCCGGTGGAGCGCCAGGTGGCGGGGATCCAGGTCCAGGAGGTCGCCCAGGGATGGAACCTGATGGGCGTCTGTCCGGAGTTGGGGGATCAACCCCTGGAAAGCGCGCTGCAGACCATCCAGGGGCGCTACAACGCGGTATGGGACGCGGACAACCGCCCCGTGGATGCACTGCAAGGGGGGACAGGGGCCTGGCTGCGCCTGACCGCCGGGGCCCCGGTGCGGCTGGTCACCCTGGGGCCGGCCCGCAGGCCCACGAGCCCCATGGCCCTGGGGCCTGGCTGGAACCTGGTGTCCTACTGCGGCAAAGGGGCGGTGGACCTGGTCGCGGCCCTGGCCAGCATCCAGGGCAAGTACGATCGGGTCATCGGCCTGCGGGGCGCCTACGATGTCCAACTGGGGGCCTCCTACCAGACCTTGACCACGCTGTATCCCGGTGAGGCCGTTCTGATCCACATGACGGGTTCGGCCACCCTGACCTTTCCCGAGGTCGGCAGCCGGGAGCGGCCACGGCAACGGCCGCGGGCCGGCTGTCCCGCGGTGGCACCCACGCCCACCATGACCCTGCTCTACGGGGATGTGCGCCAGAACGGCGTCCCTGCTCCGGCCGGCACCCTGGTGGAGGCCCTGGACAGCAGCGGGCAGGTGGTGGGCTGTGTGGCGGTGGACCAGGATGGACGCTTCGGTCTCATGGCCGTCTACGGCCGGGACGGGGAGGCCGGCATCCCCGGCTACCAGGCTGGGGAGATCCTGCGCCTGCGGGTGGGCTCCTGTGTGCAGGAGGCCGGCTTTGCCTGGCAGAACGACCGTACCCCCCATCGAGTGGATGTGGCCCTGAACGGCCAGGGCTGTCAGGTGGAAGGGGAGGGCTACCGGCTCTTCCTGCCGCTGACCACGAAGCAGTAGCCCGGTACACCACAGACAGGGAAAGCCCCGGCCCGGGGCGGAAGCGAACCGGTACCTCCACCCAGGTGGGCCGTCTCGCTCCGGGGCACCGCCCACCCAGCCTTTGGCCTGGGTATCCCCAGGCCAGGTACAGGAAGGGGAGATATCATGGCAAAACAGCGTCGAGTGGGGAGATGGGCTCCCCTGGGGGGCCTGCTGTTGGCGGCCACACTCATCTGGGCCGTGCAGTGGTGGGCCCACAGTGCCCAGGCCCAGGAGACCGTTCCCCAGGGGGCGGCCGCGATGCAGGCGACAGTGGACACGGCCTTCACCTACCAGGGGCGGCTGACGGACGGGAGCGGCCCCGCGAACGGGGTCTACGATTTCCGGTTTCGCCTCTTCGATGCCGCCTCTGGAGGGAGTTCGGTGGGGAGCACCGTGGACCGGAGCGGGGTGCGGGTGACCGATGGGCTCTTCACCGTGGAGCTGGACTTCGGGGACGTCTTCGACGGCCGGGCCCTATGGCTGGAGGTGGGGGTGAAGAAGGCCACGGAGAGCAGCTACACCGTCCTGGGACGCCAGAAACTGGCAGCCACCCCCTACGCGCTGAGCCTGCGACCGGGAACCACCATCCAGGGGGCGTTGACCTCCGGGCGGCTGTTGGGCGCGGTCAACACGGCCACCGGCGGCGACGCCGCGGCCCTCTACGGGGAGACGGTCGCGGCGGACGGGGCCGGGGTGGCCGGCTGGAACACCGGGAGCCAGGGAGGGTACGGGGTCTACGGACGGGCCCAGGCCTTCTCGGGCATCGGTGTCTACGGCACCGGCCCCCAGGCAGGGGTCTACGGCCGGGGAGAGGGGCGGGCCCAATTCCCCACCTACGGCGTCTACGGGGAGAGCGCCTCTCCCAACGGCTACGGCATCTATTCCGAGGGCGATGCCCACATCGAAGGGGCGCTCACCTGGAAACCCATCACCGGTTTCGTGTCCATCCCGGCCGCGGCCTTCCGTCCCTACCAGGGCGGGGGGAACTACACCAACAGCGGCCACACCCTGGAGCCAGACGATACCCAGACCCGGCTGTTCCTGGCACCCGTCTATCTTCCCCACGAGGCCACGGTCACCAAGATGACCTTCTACTGGAGCGATGGCTCCGACGAGTTCAACGCCAAGGCCACCCTCTACCGGATCGACCTCGCGGGCAACGAGGAGGTGATGGCCTACACCGAGTCCTCCGGCGGGTTCAGCAGCGGCACGAGCAACCAGGTGGCCATCTCCTCCAGCTCCACCACCACCATCGACTACGATACCGTGGACAACAGCCAGTACGCCTACTACGTCTGGCTGGTCTTGGATGTGGACGGGGACGGCGGCAAGACCAAGGCCCATGGGGTGGTCATCGAGTACACCATCGATCGCCCTCACTAGGGTGGGCCTCCGCTCCTCCATGAGGGGGAGCATCTCCTTCGGCCCGAACAGCGAACAGGGAGCAGGAGGCGAGGCCCCGGAACTCAGCGGCGCGTTGGGGCACACAGATAGCGGGGGGCGATCTGGGTGTCCCGTACGGTGACCTGGGCCTCCCGGGGCCGTACGGCCGTCCTTCCCACGGTGGCCTGGGTGTCTTGGGGACGGGCCGCCGTGTCCGCGACCTGGATCTGGAGTTCCTGGGCCAGCCCGCAGGAGGTGCCGAGATCTCCGTCCGGGGCCAGGCGCATGACCCACAGGTCCAGCTCCTGGCCCCCGGCCCGATCCCAGGCCACCCCGGCCACGGCCAGGCTGCCGTCGGCCAGTTCCACCACCCCGTTGGGCCAGTTCCAGCCGTGCTCGTAACGGCGCCGTGCCCAGAGCTGCCCGTCCCCGTCCAGCCGAAGCAGGGTTCCGTCCCAGTCCGTGCTCTCCTCCAGGTAGCCGCCGATGACCACGCCGCCGTCCCGGGTGGCCCCCGCGCTCAGGGCCTCGTCCCAGAGGGTCGGGAGCCCGTAGAGCCGCTGCCAGCGGACGGCACCGTTCGACTCCAGACGCAGGGCCCATAGGTCGCCGCTGGCGTCGGGCGCAAAGGAGACCGTCACCCCCGGGACCAGGTAGCCCCCACCGGCCAGCTCCACGAGCGACCAGGTGGTCTCCTCCTCCGGGCCCCCGTAGGCCTTCTGCCAGCGGATCGAGCCGTCCGGTCGGAGTTGGATCACCCAGATGTCCGTCTCGCCGGCCCCGAAGGAGGCCGTCTCGCTGGCCAGGACGTAGTTCCCCTCCCGGTCCACCAGGGCCCGCACCACGAACTCCCCGTATGTGCCGCCCCCACCCTCGTCTTGGGGGCCGCCGTAGGTCCGCTGCCACACGGGTTCGCCCTGGGGATCCAGGCGCAGTACCCAGAAGTCGGAGCCACCGGCTCCGAAGGAGGTGGTCCCTCCGGCCACCAGGAAGCCACCGTCCCCGCTCAGGGCCACAGACCAGGCCTGTTCCATGCCAGGGCCACCGTAGACCTTGGACCACAGCACCTGTCCCTCTCCATCCAGGCGCAGGATCCACACGTCTGCCTGCTCCGCCCCGAAGGAACGGGTCCATCCCACGGCCACGAAGCCACCATCCGGGGTCTGACGGATGTCCAGGAGGCCGTCGTCGCCTTGGCCGCCGTAGGTCCGTTGCCAACGCACCTGGCCATCCTCCTGCAGGGCCACGATCCAGCCATCGCCCTCCTCGTCCTGAAAGGAATCCGTGGAGCCGACCACCACCAGGTCCCCGTCCTGGGTCGCGAGGAGGCCCTCCATCTCCTCGCTTCCTGGGCCCCCGTAGCGCGCGGACCAGGTGAGCCGTGGGCCCGGTGTGGAGGCGGGTGTGGAGGTGATGTAGGGCAGGAACACCCTGCGGGCGGGAGGTGCTCCGGCGTCCAGCGGGGAAGAGCGGCAGCCCCCTGTGGCCCAGACCAGGAGGAGACAGAGCAGCGGGATCAACCGGCGGGCGCTTTTCGGGACGGTCCGTTCCATGGGGCTCGCTCCGTTCTCGTTCCGCCGCGCTCTTCTCCAGCCCCCGACCAGGCCGGGGAGCCTTCCCAGGGCCTGCAGGCCCTGGGTGTTCGGGGGAGATCCCAGGGGGGTCTGCGCCTCGGTGGACGGCCTTCGGCCCTGAAAATACCGCGGAAAACGGAGGCAAATAGGTGGAATCTCTCGTTCCCCCGCCCCACCCCGTCCCTGTACAATCGATTCAGATGGCAGAACACAGGGAAAGGAACGATCATGCTTCTGAACGCCGCTGTTCCCCTACGCCCTCAGTGTCCCCCCAGCCAGCCCTTGGAAGATCCCTGCCCCACCGCGGAGAAGGTGGTTCTGGTGGTGGACGATTCCCGGGAGGCCCGGGAGCTCCTGGTCGATGCCCTCATGGACCTCCAGGGCTACACCGTGTACACCTCGGCCCACGGCCGGGATGCCCTGGAGATCCTGGACATGGTGGAGCCGGATCTGGTCCTCCTGGACGTGATGATGCCCGGGATGGACGGCTTCGAGGTCTGTCGTCGCATCCGCGCACTGCCCCGTTGGCAGACGGTGCCCATCATCCTGGTCACCGCGCTGGGCGATCGAGAGGCTCGTCTGAAAGGGCTGCGCTGTGGCGCAGACGAGTTCCTCACCAAGCCGGTGGACCTGACGGAGCTCCAGGTCCGCGTCCAGACGGCGGTGGCGCTGGGCCATCTCCGCCGCCAGCTCCAGGAACGGGAGCGGTTCGAGTGGGTGGTCATGCACAGCCGGGATGGGTACGGCTGGATCGATGCCTGCGGCCACCTGGAGGGGCTCAACCCCACCGCGCGGCGGTGGCTCGAGATGGAGGAGCTCGCCCTGCCCACAGAGTGCCCCTGGCTCTCCCTGATAGCCGAACGCTTCGCGGTGGTGCCCGCGACCACCTGGGAGGAGCTGCGCGACGCGGGGCAGGCCTTCACCCTGACCCTCATCCGGCCCCGCCAGGGCGCGACGGCCAGCTTCTGGATCCAGGTCCAGGGAGCTCCTCTGCCCCGGGGCGGTTGGATGCTGGTCTTCCGAGATGTCACGGAGCTCCAGCGTACAGCCGGCCAGATGGTCACCCTGGTCCACCTGATTGCCCACAAGTTCCGCACGCCCCTGACCATCGTCCAGGGGCTCATCGATCTCTGGGAGATGGGCGAGCTCCACCCCGGACACCCGGAGTGGCCCCTGTTGCACCAGGAGCTCCGGGCCAACCTGAACCTGCTGGTGGAGCAGGTGGGCCATGCGGTGGACCTGACCCAGAGCTGGGCCACCACCCAGACGTCGGCCCAGCTCGGCTCCATCTCCGCCCGGGAGCTGGAGACCCTCTTCCGCACCACGGCCCAGGCCTTTCTCCTGCCCATGGAGCGGGTGACCTTTCAGGCCACCGCGGACGTCCGGCTGCCCTTCTCGGCCGCGATCTGGGAGGTGATCCTCTACCACCTGGTGGACAACGCGGTCAAGTTCCATCCCTCCAAGCAGCCCCAGCTCTGGCTGAAGGTGGTCTCGGGGGAGGGGGCAAGGGGGGTGGCCGTCTCCTTCGAGGACGACGGACCGGGTATCCCACCCGAATCCCGGGAGGCGGTCTGGCGCCCCCTCTACCAGATCGACTCGGATCGGGCCGGCCAGGTCCCGGGGCTGGGGATCGGCCTGGCCCTGATCAGCGATCTGGTGTTCTCCATCGGGGGCCACTGTCGGATCGAGCGGGGAGCCGCCGGCGGCGCCCGCATCCACCTGGACCTGCCCACGGAGTGGGGGTGAGGTCGGGTCCTTCTTCCCCCAGATCCCGGATGGAAGCCGGGGAGGGGGTGGGCCGGCCTCTCTCTGTCCTTCGCCGTCCCTCCGTGGGCCTGGGCTGGAAGCCCAGGCCGTGGCCTCTCCTCAGTCCACGATCCCGTAGGGCGTGAAGTGGAACCCCTCGTCGGCCAACGCCCGGAGGAGCGCGCGGAGCCCTTCGGGGTACATGTCCTGGCCCTGGGGGGGCGCTGTGGGTTCGCTGGGCACCAGGAGGGAGACCTGGCTGGTGAGGGGGTGCACCCGAAGCTGTCGTGCCACCAGGGCCACCAGCTCTGGGTCCTCCGCCACCTCCTCGGTCAGGAGCACCGCGTCGGGCCGCAGGGTCAGGGCCCGGTACAGGGCATCCTGGGGAGCGGAGACCCATTCCACCAGGTAGTGCCGTCGTTCCAGGGCCTGTCCGGCCGCGTCCGGCACCTCGCCAGGGCCCACTCCCACCACCAGGACCTTCCCCCGGGGCCGTCCGCGGGCCAATGCCTCGGCCACGGCCTGCAGCAACGCCTCGGATGTGACCGGCTTGACCAGCCAATGCATGACCCCGTAACGGCGGCCCCGCTGGGCATCCTCGGTGATGGAGATCACCACCACCGGGATCCACCGGACTACCGGGATGGTCTCCATCGCGTGGAGGACGTGCCAGCCATCCTCGGGCTTCATCAGGATGTCCAGCACGATCAGGTCGGGCACGTACTCCTGGGCCAACTCCACCGCCTGGACGGCCCGATAGGCTCGGAGGACCCCGTAGCCCGCCTCCTCCAGATGGTGGGCGATGAGATCGCCGTCGTTCAGATCGTCCTCCACCACCAGGACCAGAGGGGTGCGGGCCTGGATGTCGATCTGCTCCAGCCGGGCCGCGGGGACGATGGGTAGCTCCACGTGGAAGGTGCTTCCCTGGTCCGGGCCGGGGCTCTCCACCCAGATCCGGCCCCCGTGGAGCTCCACGAGCTGGCGGGTCAGGGCCAGGCCCAGGCCGGTGCCCTCCTGGTTGCGGGTGTAGGGCGAGTCCACCTGCTCGAACAGCCGGAAGATCCGCTCCTGATCCCCGGGCGCCAGGCCGATGCCCGTGTCCGCGACCCACAGGTGGACCGCGGCCCGATGGGAGCATGCCTCCAGGCCGACCCGGATCCGGCCTTGGGGCGGGGTGTACTTGACCGCGTTGCTGAGCAGATTGACCAGGATCTGTCGGGTCCGTTCCGGGTCGGCCAGGATGGTGGGGGTGGGACCGTCCAGGGCCAGCTCCAGGGCGTGTTCCTTCTGGGCGATCAGGGTGGCCAGGCCTTCGCTGGCCTGGCGCACCACCTGGTCCAGGCGGACGGGCCGCAGGTGCAGCTCCAGGCGGCCGGCCTCGATCCGGGAGAGGTCCAGCAGGTCGTTGATCAGCTCGGTCAGATGACGTCCGCTGTTGTAGATGTTGGTCAGGTAGCGGCGCTGGCGCTCGTTCATCTGCCCCCGAAGCTGCCGATCCAACAGCTCGGTGAAGCCCAGGATCGCGTTCAGGGGGGTGCGGAGCTCGTGGCTGATCATGGCCAGGAAGTCCGACTTGGCATGGCTGGCGGCCTCGGCCTGTTCCCGGGCCGCGACCAGGCGGGCGGCTGTCTCCTCCTGGGCGGTGATGTCCTGGGCCACGATGTAGAGCCGGTCCCCGTAGCGGGTCATGCTGCAGCTCAGCGAGTGCTCCACCCCTCGGGGGGTCTGGCCTCGGAGCCGGACCTCCGTGGCCCGACCTCGAGGGCCGAGCCCCTGCGCGACCTCTGCGAAGCGGTCTCGGTCCTCGGGATGGAGGAACGCGGGCCATGGGCGGCCGATCAGGGCCTCGGGGCGGCTGTCGGTGAGCTGGGCCAGGGCCTGGTTGCACTGGAGGATCACCCCGTCTACCTGGGCCACGAGCATGGGGGTGGGGGTGAGCTCGAAGAAGTCCTGGAGAATGCGCTCCTGGCGTTGGACCGTGGCGGCCAGGTCCTCTGCCCGTTGTTGGAGGCGGTGGTGAAGCTGGGCCCGGTGGAGGATCAGCGCGACCTGGGCCGCGGCCTGTTGGGCCCGCTCCACTTCCTGGGGCGAGAAGCGACGGGGCGCATGGTAGGCCAGGACCAGGGCGCCCAGGGGGGTCCGTTCCCCGGCCTGGACCGGGAGGGCCAGCAGGGCCTGTTCCTTGGGGAACAGGGCCCGGGCCTGCTCGGAGATCTCTGGGCTGGCGGCCACGTCCTCCACCACCAGGGGGTGCCCGGTGTCCAGCACCCGGGCGGTCAGGGTCTCCGCGCCGGGGGGAGGAGCCAAGTCCAGGTATGTGTTGCGGTGGAGACCCGACGCGGCCAAGGGGCGGGTGCAGCGGCGGTCCGGCTCCCAGCGAGTCAGATAGCACGCGTCGGCCTGCAGGAGTTCCCGCAGCTCGTCCACGAAGATCTGGGGCAGCCGTTCGGGGTCCAGCAGCTCGAGCCCGATCTGGGTCATGCGCTGGAGGGTCTCCAGGAAGTGGGCGTGTCTCGCGAGGGACTGCTTGATCTGCCGTTCCTCCTGGACGTTCCGCAGGAGGGCCAGGGCATACCGGCCGCCGGGTAGCTCCACCGGGGTCAGGCGGATCTCCACGGGGAGGAGGGTGCCGTCCCGGCGCAGGGCCGCGGTGTCCACGTCGGTTGGCTCGGTGGCGTGGTCCGGGCCACCTGGTTGGAGCGACCGATGCAGCGCGCGGCCGTTCTCCTGGGATTCCGGAGGCATCAGGACGGAGTAGGGGCGCCCGATGAGCTCCCCGGGGGTGTACCCCATCAGCGCACAGAGGGCCGGGTTGACCTGGTGGATGGCGCCCTGGGGGGTGTCCATCAGGAGGAGGCCATCGGGGATGGCCTTCCAGAGCTCCTGGAAGAGGCAGATCTGGCCGGTGGTCTCGGTGACATCCCGGGCCGAGAAGAGGATCCCCCGGAACTCCGGGCGTTCCAGCAGGTTGACGGCCAGCCCCTCCCAGGTGTGCCAGTGTCCGTCCGCGCCCGGGGCCCGGTAGCGAAACAGCCGTTGGCCGCCGGTGTCCTCGCGGAGCAGAGCCCTCCACTGGGACTCCACCGTGGCTCGGTCGTGGCCGTGGATGCCCTCGAACAGGCAGTCCCCCACCTTCAGGCTGTCCCCCAACATCTGCTCCGCGTTCCGGTTGCGGTAGCGCACCATGCCCGTGCGGTCGAACAGAAAGAGGGCCTCGCCCAGATGGTCCACCAGGATCTGATAGCGCAGGGTCTGGTGTTCCAGGTCCACCTGGGCCGCGGTCAGGGCCTGGAGGGAGTGGCGGCGGAGCAGGCCGATGTACCCGGTCAACGCCAGGAGAAAGAGGATGCCCAATCCCACCCGCCATGGGGCGCCGATCAGGGTGTGGGGCCCGAAGCCCACGGCGGCCGCGTAGGGCAGGTACGCGGCGGCCAGCCCCGCGGCGGCCAGCCCCGTGCGCACGGTGGACAGGGTGGCGACCCACACCAGGCTCACCACCAGCAGGAGATAGGGGACCGGCAACACGATCCCCAGGCGACGGGTGCTCTCGATGGCGGTCAGCACGCCGGCGGGGATGAGGAGGGCCTGCCACCAGGGCAGAGACCAACGGGTCAAGGCCTGGGCGGGGTGGATACAGCGGTTCAGTCGGGGGAAGAACCGGGCCAACCAGCCGGAAGCCACCTGCAATGTAGACATGGGTACAGCTCATCCTTCGGATTGGTCGTGGCTCTGGGGTCCATCCGCACGGCGGTCGGGCCCGCGGTCCGATACCCAGGGGAGAACAGATGGACAGCACCACGAAGAGGCACGAATGCGAGGAAGATCGGGGGGATCCACCACGGACAGAGTCTGCCCGACCGCTTTCCCGACGCCCAACCATCGTGTCGCCCCTGCATTCTACCACACAATCCAGGGGCCCCATACCTGACAATTGATCTAGAAATGATCCAGAAATTGGCACCGGAATTGGGGGAAAAGCGCCAAGGCCCCATGCCGTCGGCGGAGGGAGCACGGGGGCAGACCGGGGGCTCGGGCTTCGGTCCGTCTGGGGTTCCGGGGCCCCGCCGGAAATTGACGCCCTTGAGCTCCCTCCCTACAATGGATCCCCACAGACGGATCTCCCGAACCAGCTCACTGAAACGGGGCATCTGGACCGCCATGCGCCATCTCGTCCGCCTGGAACAGCTCAGCAAGTCCTATCAGGACGCCGGCCGGGAGCATCGGGTGCTCCACGCCATCGACTGGGCCTTTCCCCAGGGGAAGTTCACCTGTCTGTTCGGCCGCTCGGGCAGCGGCAAGAGCACCCTGTTGAACCTGATCTCCGGCATCGATCGGCCCACCGGCGGGCGGGTGTGGATCCAGCAGGATGGCCGGGAGGTGGACCTCACGGGCCTCACCGACCGTCAGCGGACCCTCTTCCGGCGGCGCCACATCGGGATCGTCTTCCAGTTCTTCAACCTGATCCCCACCCTCACCGTGTTGGAGAACGTGGCCCTGCCCGTGGAGCTGGCCGGCCGTGGGGAGGTAGGGCGGCGGCGAGCTCAAGAGCTCCTGGCACGGGTGGGCCTGGGCGACCGGCTCCATACCTATCCCGACAGGCTGAGCGGGGGCGAACAGCAGCGGGTGGCCATTGCCCGGGCCCTGGTCCACGATCCCCTGCTGGTGTTGGCCGACGAGCCCACCGGCAACCTGGACGAGGGCACCGGCGACGCGGTGTTGGCCCTGCTCCTGGAGCTGACCCGGGACGCGGGCAAGACCCTGATCATGGCCACCCACGCCCGGGAGATCGCCCGCCACGCGGACCAGGTGCTCCACCTGGAACATGGACGCCTGGTGGCAGAAGGATGAGCCCGGCCCATCTCCGCCTGCTCCTGCGCATGGCCTGGCGTCATGCCTGGCGACGCCCCCTCCAATCCGCCTTCCTGGTGGCCGGCGTGGCCATCGGCGTGGCCATGGTGGTGGCCATCGACCTGGCCAACGGCTCCGCGACCCGGGCCTTCCAACTGAGCACCGAGACCCTGGCGGGCCGGGCCACCCACCGGATCGTGGGGGGCCCCACCGGGTTGGACGAGGCCCTCTACACCCGGCTGCGGCGAGAGCTGGGCTATCGGCTCAGCGCGCCGGTGGTGGAAGGCTATGTGGTGGTCCAGGAGATGGATGGCCGGCCCATGCGCTTGTTGGGCGTGGATCCTTTCGCGGACGCGCCCTTCCGCAGCTACCTGGGCGCCGACGGCCCGGCCCAGGGCGCCACGGATCTGGCCCCCCTGCTGGTGGAGCCCAACGCGATCCTCCTGAGCACGGCCCTGGCCCGACGCTATGGGCTGGCCCTGGGCGATGTCGTCCGGGCTCGGGGCCCGGGGCCGGAGATCCCTCTGCGGATCGTGGGCCTGCTGGAGCCCGTGGACCGGCTCAGCCGCCGGGCCCTGGACGGTCTGCTCCTGGCGGACATCGCCACCGCCCAGGAGGTATTGGGGCGGGTCGGGCGGCTGGACCGGATCGACCTGATGGTGCCGGAGGGCCCCCCGGGCGAGGCGGTGTTGGAAAGGATCCAGGCCCTCCTGCCGGTGAACGCCCGGATGGAGCCCGCGGGAGCCCGCACCGGCACCGTCGCGGAGATGACCGCCGCGTTCCAGCTCAACCTGACCGCGCTCAGCCTGTTGGCCCTGGTGGTGGGCATGTTCCTCATCTACAACACCGTCACCTTCAGCGTGGTCCAACGGCGACCGGTCCTGGGCACCCTTCGGGCCCTGGGCATGACCCGGACGGAGATCTTCCGCCTCATCCTGCTGGAATCCGGCCTCCTGGGGCTGTTGGGCACTCTCCTGGGGCTGGGGCTGGGGATCCTGCTGGGCCGCAGCGCGGTCCAGGCGGTGACCACCACCATCAACGACCTCTTCTTTGTGGTGGCCGTCCGGGAGATGGACGTGCCCCCGGCCACCCTGGTCAAGGGGGCGGTGGCCGGCATAGGGGCCGGGCTGCTGGCCGCGCTGGTGCCCGCCTGGGAGGCCACCCAGACGCCCCCGGCTGGCGTGATGCAGCGCTCTCGGGTGGAGGAGCGGGCCCGGGCACTGGTGCCCCGGGTCGCCGGAGCCGGCGGCGGGCTGGTGTTGGTGGGTTTGGCCCTGATGTTGCCGGAGTGGCCGGTGGCCGTGGCCTTCGCCGGCCTGTTCGGCATCCTGTTGGGGGCTGCCCTGATGACCCCGGGGATCACCGGCCTGCTCATGGGGGGGCTGGCCCGGGCCCTGGGCCCGGGGGGCCACATCCTGGTCCGCATGGCCCCCCGGGACCTCATCCGTTCCCTCAGCCGCACCTCCGTGGCCATCGCCGCGCTGATGGTGGCCGTCAGCGTCATCATCGGGGTCAGCGTGATGATCGGCAGCTTCCGCCAGACGGTGGAGGAGTGGTTGGATGAGGTGCTCCAGGCCGATGTCTTCATCACCGCGCCGCGCATCGGCTCCAGCCGCCTTACCGGTGGGCTCTCGCCCGAGCTGGCCCAGGAGCTGGCCCGCTTTCCCGGCGTAGCCCAGGTGGCCACCAACCGGGAGGTGGAGGTGGTCGCCCGCCTGGGGAATTCCGGGAAAGGTCCCCGGGAGATCACCGTGCGGGTCTCGGCCCTCTCCCAGGATCTGGCCGGACCCGACCGGCGCTTCCGGGAGACCCAACGCGATCCGGCGGCCGTGTGGCCCGCGGTGGAGGCCGGCGGTGTGGTGGTGAACGATCCCCTGGCCAACCGCTACCGGGTGCGGGTGGGCGATGTGGTGGAGCTCTTCACCGACCGGGGGTGGGTGGGCTTCCCTGTGGTGGCCGTGGCCTACGACTTCGACATCCAGCCGGGCCTGCTCATGGCGGATCCCGTCTACCGACGCTACTGGGACGACCCGGCCGTCTCGGCCATCGCGGTGCAGGCCGCGCCGGGCGTGGAGGTGGACAGGCTGGTGGAGGGGCTGCGCCAGGCCTTTGCCGGCCGGGCCACGCTCCTCATTCGTTCCAACCGGGCCACCCGGGAGGAAGCGCTGGAGGTGTTCGATCGCACCTTTGCCATCACCGTGGCCCTGCGCCTCCTGGCCACCCTGGTGGCCTTCATCGGCATCCTTTCCACCCTGATGAGCCTCCAGATGGAGCGGACCCGGGAGATCGGCGTCCTCCGGGCCACGGGCATGACCCGCCCCCAGCTCTGGCTCAGCACCCTGCTGGAGACGGGCCTGATGGGCCTCACCGCGGGGCTTCTGGCCCTGCCCGTGGGCTTTGTCCTGGCCCTGGTGCTCATCTACATCATCAACCTGCGCTCCTTCGGGTGGACGCTGTCCATGCGTCTGTTGCCCGAGGAGTTCCTCCAGGCGTTCCTGGTGGCGGTGACCGCGGCCCTGGTAGCGGGCCTCCTTCCGGCCTGGCACCAGGGCCGGGTGGAGCCCGGGGACGCGCTGCGGGGCGAGTGAGGGCCCCGGCCTGTTCAGCCGAAGAGCCCCAGGCTCAGGTACTTGCTGCCGTCGTCCGGGAAGAGGGTCACCACCACGCCTCGGTCCAGCTCCCGGGCCACCTCCAGGGTGGCGTGCATGGCCGCGCCGCTGCTGAGGCCGACGAAGAGCCCCGCATCCCGGGCCAGGCGTTGGGCCAGGGCCCAGGCTGCGTCCGGGTCCACGAAGAGGGTGCGGTCCACCAGGGTCGGGTCGTAGATGCCGGGCACCAGGGCCGTCTCCAGGTGCTTGAGTCCCTCGATGACCGCCAGCTCGTCCAGGGGCTGGACCCCCACCAGTTCCACTCCGGGCCTGCGCTCCTTCAGGTAGCGCCCGGTCCCCACCAGGGTGCCGGTGGTGCCCAGGCCGGCCACGAAATGGGTGATCCGGCCGCGGGTCTGGCGCCAGATCTCCGGGCCGGTGGTCTCGTAGTGGGCCCGCCAGTTGGCCGGGTTGTTGTACTGGTCCGCGTAGAAGTACCGGTCTGGGTCCATGGCCACCTTCTGTCGGGCCAGGTGGATGGCTCCGTCGGATCCCTCCAGGGGATCCGACTCGATCAGGGTGGCGCCGTAGGCCTTCACCAGGGCCTTGCGCTCCTGGCTCACGTTGGCCGGCATCACCAGGTGGACCCGGTAGCCCTTCACCGCGCCGATGAGCGCGTACGCGATGGCCGTGTTCCCGCTGCTGCTGTCGATGAGGATCTTGTCCCGGGTCAGCGCGCCGCTGCGCTCTCCGGCCTCCACGATGTAGAGCGCGGGGCGGTCCTTCACCGAGCCACCGGGGTTGAACCACTCCGCCTTCGCGTAGACCTCCACGGTGGCGGGGACGCCCAGCCCATGGGCGAAGGCGCTCAGGTCCACCAGGGGGGTGTTCCCGATGCAGTCCAGGATGGACCGGGGGCCCTCTCGAAAGGGGTCCGGTCCCTCCCGGTGTCGGTGGCGGGGGAGGGGCCGGACGAGCTGGGGGGCCCGGAAGATGGCAGCCATGGTTCCTCCCTTCAGGCGGGGACCGACTGGCCCGAGCCGTTGGGCCGGGCCTCCACCGGGACCCGGGGCGGCAGTCCACAGAACTGCTCGTAGTCGATGAGCTCTGTGATGGTGGGGCGGTCGCCGCACACCGGGCAGTCGGGGTTCCGCTGGACCTTCAGGGTGCGGAAGCTCATCTCCAGGGTGTCGATCATGAGCAGGCGGCCCACCAGGGGTTCGCCTATGCCCAGGAGCAGCTTGATGGCCTCAAGGGCCTGGATGGAGCCCACGATGCCCGGCAACACTCCCAGGACACCGGCCTCCGCGCAGCTGGGCACCTCGCCCGGGGGCGGCGGATCCGGGTAGAGGCAGCGGTAGCACGGGCCGCCCTGGATCCCCTTCTCGGGCACCGCGGGCCGGTACACGGTCACCTGGCCCTCGAACATGAAGATGCTCGCGTCCACCAGGGGCTTCCTGAGGAACTGGCAGGCATCGTTGACCAGGTATCGGGTGGGGAAGTTGTCCGAGCCGTTGAGGACCACGTCGTACTCCCGGATGATCTCCAGGGCGTTCGTGCGGCTGATGGGCTCGGGATGGCCGATCACCGTCACGTCCGGGTTGATCTCCTGGATTCGATCTCGGGCGGATTCCACCTTGGGGCGCCCCACATCGCTGTGGCCGTGGAGGATCTGGCGCTGGAGGTTGGAGACGTCCACCACGTCGTAGTCCACGATGCCCAGGGTGCCCACGCCGGCCGCGGCCAGGTACATGGCCGCGGGGCTGCCCAGGCCGCCCGCGCCGATGAGGAGCACTTTGCTCTCCAGCAGCCGGATCTGTCCCTCTTCGCCCACCTCCGGCAGGATGATGTGGCGGCTGTAGCGGATGCGCTGGGCCTCCTCCAGGACCCGGGGCACCTGGAAGGGCAGACCCGCGTCCTTCCAGCCGTTGAAGCCGCCCAGCAGGGAGAGCACCTTCTCGTACCCCATCTCCTTCAGGTTGCGGGCCGCCAGGGCCGAGCGGACCCCTCCCGCGCAGTAGACCACCACGGGCTTGCTTCGGTCCGGCTGGTGTTGCTCGATCTGGAGCTCCAGGTAGCCCCGAGGGATGAAGAGGGCCTCGGGGATGTGGCCCTGGACCCACTCCTCCCGTTCTCGGATGTCCACCAGGGTGAGCTCCTGGCCGGCATCCAGCATCTCCTTGAGCTGGGTGGGCGTGATCTCCTGGATCTGGCTCTTGGCCAGTTGCAGTAGCTGATCCCGGGTGTACCTTGGCATGGCCATGCCTCCTGGCTCTCAACGTCCACCGCCGGCCATGGCCGGCACGATGGACACCTGGTCCTGGCTTTGCAGGGGGGTCTCGAGCCCCTGGAGGGTGCGGATCTCCGCGTCGTTGACGAAGACGTTGATGAAGCGCTTCACCTGGCCCGAGTCGTCCAACAGCCGGTCCGCCATGCCCGGATAGCGGGCCTCCAGGGCCTGGACCAGTTCCTGGACGGTATGGGCCTCCACCTCCACCTTGGATTGGCCGCCGGTCAACCGGCGCAACGGGGTGGGAATGTACACGGTAGGCATGGGTGTGCTCTCTCCTGGTTTTGAACGGTCCTCGCCGTGCGCCGAGGCGCAGCGGCAACACCACAACACGGGCCACACAACAGGACGGCCCAGCGAAGAACACAACAGGAACACAACAAGAAAACGCCGGACCCACCGCGAGGCGATGAGTCCGGCGTTGTCCACGGTTTGGGCCCTTCCCGGGGACTGGTGGGCCGGGAGGGGCTCGGGGCATCGGCGCTCCGACCAGGGGCGCCGTGCGGCTTCAGCTACAGGGTCGAGGGCCAGGATGCCGAGAACGACAACGCGCTCATCGCTCGCGTCCGTACCGCGGGAACCCCGCCAGCGTCGTGCTGGGGGTTCCCGCTAGGGACACGAGCAGGTACAGCGATGAGCGACGAAGCGGTCCTCGGGATGCACGGTCAGTCCACAGGTGAATGGAACGGTGGCTCGCAGTTCGTCACCACACCCCACCGATGGCACCCCACCGATGGCCCTTGCCTGTCGGTGGGCCGATCTCCACGCTCTGCATTATATCGCCGGGAAGAGGGCGTGTCAATATTCTCAGGAGAACTGCTCAGAAGAGTTTCTCAGGAAGGCGTGCGTGCCCGGGAAACGCACGGAGCTGTCCACCTCCTGCCGCCGGTTCTCCGGTCCTGGGCGAACGGTCCGGGGGGCTGCTCTCCCGTGGGGAGGAGATCTCAGGAGGTGACCTTTTCCCGGGCCGCCACGCCCTTGCGGCGGTCCTCCTTCATGTGGCAGTACTTGTACTTCTTGCCGCTGCCACACCAGCAGGGATCGTTCCGCCCGGGCCGCTTGCGGGTGTGGCGGACCGTCTGGGGCCGGGCGGTTCCGCCGGTGCCATCCCGGTTGGTGCGGATGTTGCGCGCAATGGGTCGCCCCGCGGGGAGGGGCTGCTCCCGCCGGATGGTGAGCCCCATGAGGGCCTTGACGATGTCGCTGCGGATGGCCTCCAGGAGTTCCTGGTACATGGCGAAGGCCTCCCGCTTGTAGGCCACCAGGGGATCCACCTGGGCCACGGCCTGGAGCCCGATGCCCTCTCGCAGGCGATCCAGGTCGGTCAGGTGGCGGACCCATCGGTGGTCCACTGCAGCCAGCATGATCCGGCGCTCCGCCTCCCGCATGAGCTCGGCGCCGTACTCCTGCTCCTTGGCCTCGTAGATCGCCAGGGCCATCTGGGTGGCCTGTTCCTGGATCTCGTCCAGGGAGAGGGAGCGCCAGGCCTCGGGGTCGAAGTCCTCGGGGAAGGGGAAGACCTGGCGCAGGGCCTGGATCAGCTCGTCCAGCCGTTCGGGCTCCTCCTCCAGATCGTAGGCCCGGAAGGGCTGGACCACGGCCTGGATCTCCTCCTGGATGAGCTGGAGGACCGAGGGTTTGAGGTTGGGCTCTGTGAGGATCCGTCGCCGCTGTTCGTAGATGGTCTCCCGCTGTTCGTTGACCACCTCGTCGTAGCGGAGCACGTGCTTGCGGATGTCGAAGTTGTAGCCCTCCACCCGGGTCTGGGCCTGCTCGATGGCCTTGGTGATGAGGTTGTGCTCGATGGGCTGGTCGTCCTCCAGGCCCAGCCGGTCCATCAGCCCGCTGATGCGGTCGCCGCCGAAGCGGCGCACCAGGTCGTCCTCCAGGCTGAGGTAGAAGCGGCTGGCCCCGGGGTCCCCCAGGCGGCCGGAGCGGCCTCGGAGCTGGTTGTCGATCCGCCGGGCCTCGTGGCGTTCCGTGCCGATGACGTAGAGGCCTCCCAGGGCCTTCACCCGTTCCTGGTCCCGGCGGGTCTCCTCGAACTTCTCCTTCAGCACCTGGGCCCAACGGGTGGGGTACTTGGCGGTGGGGTCCTGGCCCTGTTTGAGCATGTCCACGCTCTCGTTCCACGCGGCCATGGGGATCTCGGTCAGGTCGATCTCCTCCTTGCGGAGCTGGTCCCGGGCCAGGCCCTCGGGGTTGCCTCCCAACAGGATGTCCACGCCTCGGCCTGCCATGTTGGTGGCGATGGTCACCGCGCCCGGCCGGCCGGCCTGGGCAATGATGGTGGCCTCCCGCTCGTGGTGCTTGGCGTTGAGCACCTGGTGGGGGATGCCTCGCCGTTTGAGCATCTTGCTCAGGAGTTCGCTGGTCTCGATGGCCACCGTGCCCACCAACACCGGCTGACCCCGCTGGTGGGCCTCCGCGATCTCGTCCACCACGGCCTTGAACTTGGCCTGCTGGGTCTTGTAGATCACGTCCGGGTGGTCCACCCGGATGACGGGCCTGTGGGTGGGCACCACCACCACGTCCAGCTTGTAGATGCTGCGGAACTCCTCCTCCTCGGTCTTGGCCGTGCCGGTCATGCCGGCCAGCTTGTAGTACATGCGGAAGAAGTTCTGGAAGGTGATGGTGGCCAGGGTCATGGATTCCTTTTTGATCCGGACCCCTTCCTTGGCCTCGATGGCCTGGTGCAGGCCCTCACTGTAGCGCCGGCCCTCCATCAGACGACCGGTGAACTCGTCCACGATGATGACCTCGTCCCCCCGGACGATGTAGTCCCGATCCCGGTGGTAGAGGGCCCGGGCCCGCAGCGCGTTGTCCAGGTAGGGCAGCAGTTCGAAGTGCTCCTCGGAGTAGAGGTTCTCCACCCCCAGCATCTGCTCCACCCGGCTGATGCCCTCCTCGGTCAGGGTGACGTGGCGCTCCTTTTCGTCCACCGTGTAGTCCCGTTCGGGCTGAAGCCGGGACACGATCTCCGCGAAGCGCCGGTAGTTGTCCGAGCTCTCCTGGGCCTCGCCGGAGATGATCAGGGGGGTGCGGGCCTCGTCGATGAGGATGTTGTCCACCTCGTCCACAATGGCGTAGTACAGCTCTCGCTGGACCATCTGTTCCACGTGGTGGACCATGTTGTCCCGCAGGTAGTCGAAGCCGAACTCGTTGTTCGTGCCGTAGAGGATATCGGCCTGGTAGGCCTCCCGCCGGGTGATGGGCCGCAGGGCCTGGTAGCGGTCGTCCTCTGCGGGATACTCGGGATCGAAGAGGAAGCTGCCCTTGTCCGGGCTGCCGGCCGCGTTCTGGATCACCGCCGCGCTCAGGCCCAGCAGATGGTAGATGGGCCCCATGAGCTGGAGCCCCACCTTGGAGAGATAGTCGTTGGGGGTCACCAGGTGGACCCCACGGCCGGTGAGCGCGTTCAGGTAGAGGGGCAGGGTGGCGACCAGGGTCTTGCCCTCGCCGGTCTTCATCTCCGCGATCTTGCCCTGGTGGAGGACGATGCCGCCCAGCAGCTGCACGTCGTAGTGGCGTAGGCCGATGGTCCGCTTGCTGGCCTCCCGTACGGCCGCATAGGCCTCGGGCAGGAGGTCGTCCAGGACCCGGTTCTCCGCGTCCAGCAGGGCCTTTCGGGCCCTCTCCACCTCGATGCGGGCGAAACGCTGCTCGTCGGTGCCGGCCACTGCCTCGTATTCCGCCTGGGCCTCCTCCAGCCGGTGCTGCAGCTCGCGGGTCTCCTCCCGGATCCGCTCTCGGAAGCGGTCGGTCGTGGCCCGGAGTTCGTCGTCGCTCTTCTGCTCGAACGTCGCCTCCAGCTCGTTGATGCGCTGGACAATGGGCCAGAGCCGCTTCAGCTCCTTCTCGTTGGAGTCGCCGACGATCTTGGTCAGCAGCTTCTTGAACATGGCATGTCCTCACTGTGCGCGGTGTGCCAGGCAAACTACCCTATTATAACACAGTCCTCCCCTAGTCCATCCGGGAAGATGCGCTGTCCTCTGCCCGGGTTGCCCCGAGAGCCCACGCGCCATCCCTCGGTCCAGGGGGAGAGACCGGGAGGGGGTCCCTCTCTGCCGGGGGTATCGTTCCGCATCGTCGGCATGGTGGGGCTCCTGCGGACGGCTGGGGAAAGGAGGATTTCGCTGCAGCCCCCGACGGTCGTGTAAAGATGGCCCTACCATGGTTCCTTCCTCCTTGACAACGGAAGGGGCCTCCGGTATAGTTCCCGCCATATCACAGACAGAGCCTCTGCATGGCCGAAGCGGTACACCACGGGAGGACGCCCCCATGAGCGGCGATCTGTTGCAGGAGCTGGACGCCCTGGAACGGGAGGCCGAGCGGGAGCTGGCCACGGCCCAGACCCGCGCGGAGACCGAGGCCTGGTACAGCCGGTACCTGGGGCGCAAGGGCGCTCTCACCCAGGCCCTGCGCAATCTGGGCAGCTTGCCTCCGGACCTCCGCCCCCAGGTCGGTCGGCGGGCCAACCGGCTCAAGCAGCGGCTGGAGCAGGCCCTGAAGGAACGCCAGGAGGCCATCCGCCAGGCCGAGATCCAGGACCGCTTGGCCGCGGAGAAGGTGGACGTCACCCTGCCCGGCCGCCGTCCCTCGGTGGGCCGGCTGCACCCGACCACCCGCACCCTGCGGGAGATCTACCGCATCTTCGGGCAGATGGGTTTCCAGATCTACGACGCACCCGAGGTGGAGACGGACGAGTACAACTTCACCCTGCTGAACATCCCCGAAGGCCACCCGGCCCGGGACATGTGGGATACCTTCTACACCACCACCCCCGGGGTGATCCTGCGGACCCACACCAGCCCCGGCCAGATCCACGCCATGCGGGAGTACGCGCCGGAGCCCATCCGGGTGATCCTGCCCGGCAAATGCTACCGCCACGAGGACGTGACCGCCCGGGCGGAGATGATGTTCTACCAGGTGGAGGGGTTGGCCGTGGGCCGGAAGATCACCTTTGCGGACCTGAAGGGCGTGTTGGTCAACTTCGTGGACCAGATGTTCGGTCAGGGGCGCCGGCTTCGCTTTCGCAAGAGCTACTTCCCCTTCACCGAGCCCAGCGTGGAGGTGGACGTGGACTGCGTCCTCTGCGCGGGGCAGGGCTGTCGGGTGTGCAAGTACACCGGGTGGCTGGAGATCCTGGGTGCGGGAATGGTGAACCCGGTGGTGTTGCGGAACGGCGGCTACGATCCGGCCCGCTTCAGCGGCTTTGCCTTCGGCATGGGGCCCGAGCGCATCGCCATGCTCCGCTACGGCGTGGACGACATCCGCTACTTCTACACCAACGACGTCCGCTTCCTGGAACAGATCGGGTGACCCGGCCTGGACGGTCCGAGGCCTTGCCCAGGAGAGGACCGCCTGGGCGCCGCGCGACGAACCTTAACCTGAGGATCCTGTTTTTTGTCTCTTCGCAGCCCTCCCTCTATAATGGGGGCGGCCTTGGAAGCTGTCCTCATCCACGCCGTCCCCCTGGCGAGGCAAAACGTTCACCGCTTCTTCCACAAGACCACAAGGAGGGTCAAGGATGTCCCGCAAACGCCTGTTCTTCCTCATGGCCTTGCTCACCCTGTTGGCCCTGGTGCTGGCCGCCTGTCCGGCCCCCGCGGCGCCCACCGCGCCGGCCCAGGAGCAGGAGGCCGCGGCCCCTGCCGAGGAGGCTGCAGAGCCCCTGGCCGAGTTCAAGGTCGGTCTGGTCACGGACGTGGGCCGGATCAACGACCGCAGCTTCAACCAGTCCGCGTGGGAGGGGGTCCTCCTGGGCGCCGAACAGCTGGGGCTGCCCGAGGACAACGTGAAGTACATCGAGACCGTGGACTCCAAGGACTACGCGGACAACATCCAGCAGTTCATCGACGCGGGCTACGACGTCATCGTCACCGTGGGCTTCGCCCTGGGCGACGCCACCGTGGAGGCGGCCAAGGCCAATCCCGGCGTCTACTTCATCGGCGTGGACCAGTTCCAGGCAGAGGCCTTGCCCAACGTGGCCGGCCTCATCTTCCACGAGGACCAGGCGGGCTTCCTGGCCGGTGTCCTGGCCGCCCACCTGAGCGAGACGGACATCATCGCCGCGGTCCTGGGCACGGACCTGGTGCCCCCGGTGGTGGCCTTCAAGGAGGGCTATGAGAACGGGGCCCGTTACATCAAGCCCGACATCACCACCATCTCCACCTATCACCCCGGCGGCCTGGACGTGGCCTTCACGGATCCGGAGTGGGGCGCGGCCACGGCCCGCCAGGCCCTGGACCAGGGCGCGGACGTGATCTTCGGCGCGGGCGGCATCACCGGCAACGGCGCGCTCCAGGAGGTGGCCGCGGCGGCCCAGGCCGGCCAGCGGGTCTACTGCATCGGTGTGGACACGGACCAGTGGTACACCCTGCCCGCGGCCCAGCCCTGCCTGGTCTCCAGCGCGATGAAGCTCATCACCCCCGCGGTGGCCGACCTGATCGGCATGGCCTTCCAGGGCGAGTTCCCCGGCGGGAACTACTACGGCGAGGTGGGCCTGGCCCCCTTCCACGACTTCGAGGACGATGTGCCCCAGGAGGTCAAGGACCAGCTCCAGGAGATCAAGCAGGGCCTGCTGGAGGGCACCATCGACACCGGCTACAACCCGTAGCTCGATCCCTCCTCTTCCCGCCCCCAGGAGCCGATGCGGGGAGCCCGCGGAGGACGTCTGTCATCCGCTCGGCCCCACCTGAGGCGCGGTCCGGCGGGGGGCGAGGGCGCCCTCGCCCCCTGCCGGGAGATCGGAACCGAGAACGACGTATAGGACTGGGTGCATGGCGAACGCCATCGACCGCCGCCCGGGACGGCTCGGGCGCTTTCTCCGCTCCCTCCTGCTCCCTGTAGCCGCCATCCTGATCGCCCTGGCCATCGGCGCGGTGGCCATGTGGGCTTTCGGCGACGACCCCCTGGTGGCCTACCGGGGGCTGTGGTCCGGTGCCTTCGGTGACGCCCGGGCCCTGGCCCGGACCGTGCGCAAGATGGTGCCCCTCATCTTCACCGGCCTATCCGTGGCCGTGGCCTTCAAGGCCGGGCTCTTCAACATCGGGGCCGCGGGCCAGTTTCTCATGGGCACCGTGGCCGCCACCGCGGTGGGCATCTCCTTTCCCGGCATGCCCGCCCCCCTGCATGTGAGCCTGGCCCTGTTGGCCGGGGTGGTGGGCGGGCTGGTGTGGGGCCTCATCCCCGGGCTGCTCAAGGTCTACACCGGGGCCCACGAGGTGATCGTGACCATCATGCTGAACTATGTGGCCGCGCTCCTCGCGGGATGGACCGTCTACGCCGGGGGCACCGAGGGCCAGAGCCCCGGCCCCCTCTGGGATCCCACGGCCCGGGCGGTGTCCGAGTCGCCGGACATCCTGGAGTCTGCCCGCCTCCCTCTCTTCTTCGACCCGGCCTATCGTCTCCATGCCGGGGTTCTCCTGGCCCTGGCCGTGGTGGTGTTCATCTGGTGGCTCATCTACCGAACCACCATCGGTTTCGAGATCCGCACGGTGGGCCTCAACCTGAAGGCGGCCCGCTACGCCGGGATGCGGGTGGCCTGGACCGTGGTCTTCACCATGGGCATCGCCGGGATCCTGGCCGGCCTGGCCGGCGCGATCGAGACCCTGGGGGTCAACTGGAAGTTCGCCCCGGAGTTCGGGGGGCAGGTGGGCTTCGACGGCATCACCGTGGCCCTGCTGGGCCAGACCCACCCCTTTGGGATCGTGCTGGCCGCCTTTCTCTTCGGGGCCCTGGACGCCGGCGCGGCCCGGATGCAGTTCGAGTCCGGCGTGGCCCAGGACATCATCCAGGTGATCCAGGCCCTGGTGTTGGCCTTCGTGGCCGCACCCACCCTGATCCGGCTCCTCTTCCGGATGGAGGCCGAGGAGTTCGAGGTGACCACCATCAGCCAGACCTGGGGCGGAGGCAGCGGATGAGGCCACATCGGGTGTGGAAGGCCACCGCGATCGTCGGCTGGGTCCTGGCCCTGGCCCTGGTGGCCCTGGCGATCCTGGTCAACACCACCGCCCTGGGCGAGCGGACCTGGCTGCGGGTGCTCTTCGGGGTCAGCGCGTTGAACTTCACCCTGCGGGCCGCCATCCCCCTCATCCTGGGGGCCATGAGCGGCATCCTCTGCGAGCGTTCCGGCATCATCAACATCGGCATCGAGGGGATGATGTTGGCCGGCGCGTTCGCGGCCTTTGTGGCCAAGACGAACACGAACGACTGGCCCTTGACCACCAGCCTCCTCTTCAGCACCCTGGTGGCCGTCGGCATCGGGGGGATCATGGGGCTGCTCCACGCGACTTTCTCCATCCGCTTCCGCATGGACCAGATCATCTCCGGCACGGTGATCATCATCCTGGCCGCGGGGATCTCCGCGTATCTGTTCGACCGAGACGCGGTGGCCGAGGGGAAGTTCGCGCCCATTGCCATCCCGCTCCTCTCCCAGATCCCGGTCATCGGCCCCGTGCTCTTCGCGAAGCCCCTTCTGACCTACCTGGCCCTGATCCTGGTGGCCCTCCTGCACGTAGGCCTGTTCTACACCCGATGGGGGCTCCGCACCCGGGCCGTGGGCGAACACCCCCGGGCCGCGGACACCGTGGGCATCCCGGTGAACCGATATCGGTACATGAACACCACCCTGGGGGGCATGGTGGCCGGCCTGGCCGGAGGGTACCTGGTCCTGGAGGCGGTGGGCCAGTTCCAGGAGGGCATGACCGCCGGGCGGGGCTTCATCTCCTTGGCGGCCATGATCTTCGGCAACTGGAACCCCTTCGGCGCCATGGGCGCCTCTGTCCTGTTCGGCTACACCCAGGCCCTGCAGAACGAGCTGCTCCTGGCCGGGGTCAAGACCGTGCCGCGCCACTTCATCTCCATGCTGCCCTACCTGGTGACCATCGTGGTGGTCTCGGGCTTTGTCGGGCGGGTCCGTCCCCCCGCGGCCGAGGGCAAGGTGTACGAGACCGAGGGCGGCGAGTAGTTCGGGCCCGGGCGCCCACCGGGGCCCCCTTGCCGGCGCGTCCCCTGGGGGCGCAGCCGGATCCCGTGGAGACGCCGTGGGCTCCCCGGAGCCCCACCGTGCTACCCCTGAGAGCGCCATGGACACACGCGAGCCCATCCTGGAGGTCCGCGACATCACCAAGGTCTTCCCCGGCGTGGTGGCCAACAACCGGGTCCACCTGGAGCTCTACCCGGGCGAGATCTTGGGCCTGTTGGGCGAGAATGGCGCGGGCAAGTCCACGTTGATGAACATCATCTACGGCCTCTACCGGCCCACCGAGGGCGAGATCCGGGTCCGAGGCCGGCCGGTGACCATGCACTCGCCCAAGGACGCCATCGCCCTGGGCATCGGCATGGTGCACCAGCACTTCCAGCTCGTGCCGGTGATGAGCGTGGTGGACAACGTCATGCTGGGCAGCGAGAGCATCCGAGGCCCCTTCCTGGATCGGGAGGCGGTGGCCCGACGGATCCAGGAGATCGCCTCCCGGTACAGCCTGGAGGTGGATCCCTACGCCATCGTGGAGGACCTGCCCGTCGGGGTCCGCCAGCGGGTGGAGATCATCAAGGCCCTCTACCGGGAGGCCGACATCCTCATCCTGGACGAGCCCACCTCCGTGCTCACCCCCCAGGAGATCCAGGGCCTCTTCCAGATCATGGACCTCCTCCGCCGGCAGGGCAAGGCCATCATCTTCATCACCCACAAGCTCAAGGAGGTCCTCCACATCGCGGACCGGATCGTGGTCCTGCGGCGGGGCGAGGTGGTGGGGGAGGCCGACCCCCAGACCGCGTCCCAGGCCAGCCTGGCCGCCATGATGGTGGGGCGCGAGGTGATGCTGGTGGTGGAGAAGGGACCGGCCAGCCCGGGGCCGGTGGTCCTGGAGGTGGAAGGGCTGGAGGCGGTGAACGACCTGGGGGAACCGGCCCTGCGCGGCGTCTCCCTGCAGGTCCGGGCCGGGGAGATCCTGGGCGTGGCCGGGGTCCAGGGCAACGGCCAGACCGAGCTGGTGGAGGTGATCACCGGCCTGCGGCCGGCCACCGGGGGCCGGCTGCGCATCGCCGGCCAGGACATGACCCGCGCCTCGCCCCGCCAGATCACCGACCGGGGCCAGAGCTGCCATGTGCCCGAGGATCGGCATGCCTACGGCATGGTGGGCGCCTATCCCGTGGCCTACAACCTGGTGCTGAACACCTACTACCGGCCTCCCTTCGCCCAGGGCCTGACCATCCAGGAGGAGGCCATCGCGGAGCACGCCCGCCGCCTGGTCGCGGAGTACGACGTCCGCACCCCCTCCATCTACACCCGGGCCGGGAGCCTCTCCGGCGGCAACCAGCAGAAGCTGGTGGTGGCCCGGGAGTTCAGCCGCCCCATCCAGCTCCTCATCGCGGCCCAGCCCACCCGGGGCATCGACGTGGGCTCCATCGAGTTCATCCACCAACAGATCGTGGCCAAGCGGGACCAGGGCGTGGCCGTCCTCCTGGTCAGCTACGAGCTGGACGAGATCATGGCCCTCTCCGACCGCATCGCGGTCATGTACCAGGGCCAGATCCTGGATGTCCTGCCCGCCGAGGAGGCCACCCGAGAACGGCTGGGCCTGCTCATGGCCGGTGTCCACCCCCAGGAACACACGGCCGCCGGTCTGTCCACATGACCCCATGGCCCTCCCCCGATCCCTGGATGCCCCCATCACCCTGGAATACACCGCCCAGGATCCCCGGGCCCGCTACCCGCTGGCCAACCTGCAGATCCACTACCGGACCGACCGGGACAGCGACCTGTACGGCCTGACCGGGCCCGGCCATGGCCACACCTATGCCCGCTCCATCCGCCTCCAGATCCAGGCCCCCATCTACACCCGCCGGGGCATCCGCCACGAACCCGTGGAGGCCATGCAGGCCCTGGTGACCCGACAGTACCCCGGCTATGTGGAGACCATCGCCGGGGTGGAGGGGGTGATCGTCAGCAAGCGGACCTTCCCACCCCTGGACAGTGCCCACGACCGGGCTGCCCTGTGGATGCTGGAATGCCAGGCCGAGGGCGACCGCCTGCTCCAGGTCCGCGTCGCCATCGACTGGGGCGAACCCCTGGAACAGCGGATGGTGGACGGGCTCCTGGTGGCCCAGGGGCGCTGTCGTCCCCAGGACGTGGAGACCACCCGGGTTTTCGGCATGCCGGAGGGACGGCCCGACCAGGTCGCTTTCCCGGCCCCCTCCCAGGCCCGTCTGCTCTACCACGTGCTGGTGGTCGGACAGGTGGACCTGGCCTTCCTGCTCACCGTGAGCCATGAGGGCGAGGAGGGGGCCTGGCAGGGTTTCCTGGCCCTCCGGGACATCCGCTCTGTCCATCGTCGTACCCAGGCCCAGTGGTGGGAGGTCACCCATCGGGGACGGCTGTGGTCGCCCTGGCGTCGGCTGGACTGGGCCGTCCAACAGGCCAAGATCCGGATCGTCCACCGGCTCAAACGGCTGTCCATGGGCCTGGCCCCGCTGGACGAGGAGCTGAGCGCCCTGCCTGCTTGGGTGGACGCCTGCCACCTCTTCGAACCCTCCTTCAGCCACGACCTGTTGGCCACCGTCCGGGAGCTGGTCCACCGCACCCAGGGCCACCTGCCCTCTCGGCCGTTCCCCGCCACTCCCCAAGGCCCTGCCCCTCCTCCGGATCCCCGGCCCCTTCGCGGCTATCTGGAGGCCCTGCACCGGCGTCTGGCCCGAGATGGAGAGGGGGGCTGGCTGGCCGAACACCAGGAGGCCATCCGCCTCTGTGCCGAGGCCTTGATCCGGGGCCGTCGCACCTCGGCGGCCACCGATCCCCGATGGCGGCTCCAGGCAGCCCATGCCCTCCAGCAGGCCGCGGCGCTCCTGGCTCGGCTGGGGCACAGCGCGGACCCGGCTCGCTGGTCCAGCGAGGCCCAGGACCTGGCTCCGGACCGGCCGACGGCCCCGACGGGGGAGCGGACTCCCTTCCCCCCCACATGGTGGGAAACGGGTTTGGACCTCCTCTCCGCCCCTGTCTTCCTGGCCCGGGTGATGGGTTCCGGGTGTGGCATCCACTGGGAGGAAGGCCGCCTTCACCTGACGCCCACCTGGCCCCCGGAGTGGTCCTGGTGGGCTCTCCTGGACCTGCCCACCTCCCAGGGGCTTCTCAGCCTCCTCTGGGACGGTCAGATCCTCCACACCACCCGGCCCGTGGTCTTTCCAGGCCCCGTCCGCCGCCACGGCGCCATCCAGGCCCGGGGCACGGATCCGGACGCGTTCGATCTCCACTTCCGCACGGACGGGGGCGAGGTGTTTCGGCCGCCCGGAGAAGGGGGGCGATGAAGGCGAAGTGGCCGGGGCCCGAGGCGGCTACACAGCCCTCCGCTGACCGTTGGGGAGGGGCTGCTGCCCGGGGTGGAACACCTCTTCCCAGGGGCTTTCATCCTCCGGAGAGGGGCCGCCAGCCTCCACCGGCCCCGCGGATGTCGAGTCCAGCCGGAACCGCTGCACCTCCTCCCGCAGGCGGTGGGCCATGTTGGCCAACAGCTCCACCGAGATCACGGTCTGCTCCATCTGGGCGCTGATCTCCTCGGCCCCCGCGGAGACCTCTGTCGCGGCGGCGCTGTTCTCCTCCGTCACCGCAGAGACCGCGGTGATGGCCTCCTGGACCGTGTGGCTGAAGCGGGTCAGCTCCTGGACCGACCGCCGGTTCTCCTCTCCGATGGCCGCCACCCGGGTCAACACGTCCTCCAACACCGCGCTGCTCTGTCCCATCTCCTCCACGGCCCGGGCCAGGCGGGAGGTCTGCCCCTGGACCCGTTCCATGGTGGCCCGGATCTCCTGGAAGGTGTGGCCCGCCTCCTGGGCCGCGGCCAGGCCGTTCTGCACCTCCCGGGCACTTCGTTCCATGGCCCCCACCATCCGGGCCATGGTGGTCTGGACCGTGTCGATCAGCCCGTGGATCTCCCGGGTGGAACGGGTGGCCCGCTCCGAGAGCTTGCGCACCTCGTCGGCCACCACCGCAAAGCCCCGGCCGTGTTCGCCGGCCCGGGCCGCCTCGATGGCCGCGTTCAGGGCCAACAGGTTCGTCTGCTCCGCGATCTCGTCGATGGCCTGGACAATGGTGTCGATCTGCTGGGACGCGCCCTGCATCTGGTTCACCCACTGCACGGCCTCCTCGGTGACCCGGGAGATGGAACGCATGTCCTGGATGGTCTTGGCCACCGCGTCGGCGCCCCGGGCCACCGAGGTGTCGGCCACATCCACCACCTCCTGGCCTTCCTGGGCCGCCTCCTGGACCTGGGCAATGGCCGGCCCCAGGGTGCCGTGCAGGACCTCGTTGGCGTCCACCGCGGCCACGGCCAGCTGCTCCGCGTTCTCCGCGATGGCCTGGATCCAACGGATCTGTTCGTTCACCGCCTTGCGCACCTGGTTCACCTGTTCGCTCTGGCGCAGGTTGCCCTCGGCCACATGGGTGATGACGTCCGCGATCTGCTGGGTCGCGCTGCCCGACTGGAGCGCGGCTTCGCTGAGCTGGTGGCTGAAATCGGCCACCTCCTGGGCGCTGGAGCGCACATGGCCGATGAGGCCCTGAAGCTGGTGCCGGGCCCGTTCGAAGGCCTGGGCCATCTCGTCCAGCCGGGCCACCATGGCGTCGAAGGCCCGGGCGATCTGCCCCACCTCGTCGGCCGCGTGGTAGCCGATCCGACCGGTGGTGACCTGGAAGGAGCCGGTGAGATCGCCCTGGGCCAACTGGGCCAGGACCTGCCCGAACGCGTGCAGGTCCTCCTGGACGAGCCGTTGGAACCGATCCTTCATGGCCTGGAGGGGACGTACCGCCTGGCGGACCAACAGGGTGATCACCAGATAGGTGAAGAGGAAGACCAGCCCCAACGCCAGGAGATAGCGCAGGATCTGATCCGTCTTGGCCTGGGCCTCCTCCCGGAGGAGCTCGGCCACCTGGCCGTTGTACCGGAGGAGCTCCGCGCTGTAGCTCGAGATGAGCCGGGCCTGGGCCCTGCTGGCGTTGACCACCTCCGCGTGGACCAGCACCTTGGAGATGTTCTCCCGCACCGGATTCCATGCCTGGGCCACGTTCTCCATCCGGTTCCGAAACACCCCCTGGGCCGGCGGGATGTTCCGGTCTGGGTTGCCCTGGAGCAGGCTCTCCAGGTTGCGGTCGAACTCCCGTAGGCTGAACCCAAGTTGGGCGCTGGTGCCCTCGTTGCCCTGGGCAATGGCGAGGATCAGGGCCATGAGGCGCAGGGTGACGGCCTGTTGTCGCCGGAGCAGATAGTGGGACGGCGATCCGCTCTCGGCCACCTCCAGCACGCTCGCCGCTCCCTCCAGCGCGATGAGCACGTTGTTCAGGTCCTGCCCGAGCTCGTCCAGGGCCTGGTTGAACTCGTAGATGGCCTGGGCGTGGTCGGCAATGGCCAGGGCCGCGGCGCGGGAGTCCTGCCACAGGGGTTCGATGGCCTGCAGGGCCTGGCGGACCTCGGGGCTTGCCGGCGGCAGTTCGGCCTCGGGATCGCCCTGGAGCAGGCGCTGGAAGTAGCGGTCGAACTCCTGGATGTAGTACTCCAGCTTGGGCAGCTCCGCGATGTGGCCGTCCACGATGTCCAGGGAGATCCGGGCCACCTGTTGCCCCAACACCTGCTGGCGGCCCGCCATCTCGATCCGGAGCGCGTCGCCGGCCTGTTGGTTCACCTGGTAGAACGCGCCGCCGATGGCCACCAACATGATGGCCAGCATCAGAGTCAACGCGAATCCCAGCTTGTGTATCAGATGGCCGGTGAGCCAGCGCAGACCGGGCATCTGTTCCAGGCGGCAGATCCACAGTCCACCGACCCAGGATCCCAGGGATGAGCACAGGCGGCGGAGTGTACGCATGGTTCCTGTCCGTCCTCGCGGCACACATGGCAGATATGGACGCACCGGGGCAGCGGACCCCGGCTCGTGCTATCTTTATATCTTCGACGGCCTCGTGCCGGAAGCGTATAGGGAATCCGTCGCAGAATCCAGGGGGCCGACGGCCGGATCGCCCAGCGGTACGCCCGACTCTGGCCCGCTCCTGCGCGGCGATCCGCCTGGCCTTCGCCTCGGTCGAGCCAAGGGGCGTCCATCCCGCCCTCCAGAGGGGGAAGGACGTTCGGGCGGTGGTGGGCCCGCCGGCTGCCTGGATAGGGCCCGCGCCGTGCCGGCGATGGCAGGGGACCTTGGGGACCTCCGCGGTTTTTCCCCTCCATTCCGGGGCAGTATAATGGAGGCGGTGGAGAGGTGAGCGCCCAAGAGCCCTGAAGGCCCGAGGACGCCCCAGCGCGGACACGAGGCGAGGAGAATGCCCCGAGGCGCCCCCATGGCCCCTCTGGATCCTCTGGAGACGGACCATATGCCCCGGTTCTTCTGGATCCTGGTGGGGCTCGCTACCCTGTTGGCTGTTCTGATCGTGGCCTTCGGCGCAATCCGAGGGTACCAGGCCGGGCTCCGCCAGGCCAGGGCCCAGGCCCGCCAGCAGATCGCCATGCATCTCCAACGGGCCGAGGACTATCTGGCCCAGGGCAACGGTCGGGCTGCCATCGAGGAATACCGCCAGGTGCTCCTCCTGGAACCGGGAAACCCCGCGGCCATCCAGGGGTTGGACCAGGCCCTGGCCATGGCCGCCAGCCCTCCCACACCTTCCCCCATCCCGCCCGCGCCCACCCCTACCAGCCCTGTGGACGAGCTCTGGCAGGAAGCCCAGGCCCTGGTGCAAGGAGGACGTTGGGCGGAGGCCATCCAGCGGCTGCGGGAGATCCAGTTGGCCGATCCGGCGTTCCAGGCCGAGCAGGTACGGGAGATGCTTCTCACCGCCTACCTGACCCTGGGAATGGAGCGGCACAACGCGGGCCGCCTGGAGGAAGCCGTCCAGTACCTGGACAGGGCGCTGGCCCTGGATCCCGACCTGGCCGAGATCCGAACCGTCCGGGACATGGCCGCGACCTACCTGGACGCGCTGACCTATTGGTACGCGGACTGGCCCAAGGCCATCGCGCTGCTGGAAGAGCTGTACGCCCAGGATCCGGGCTATCGGGATGTGCGCCGGCGGCTGCAACAGGCCCACGTGGAGTACGGCGAAAGCCTGGACCGTCAGGGGCGATGGTGTGAGGCCGCTGCCCAGTACGCGGCCGCGATGGCCGTCCAGAGCACCCCGGAGCTCGCGTCCCGCCACGCGGAGCTGAACACTCTCTGCCAGCAGAGCGGGACCGCGGCGGCCCCGACCGCCGACGCCCCCACGGGCGAGGCTCCCATGGGCATGGGCACCGGCCGGATCCTCTACGACGTGCGGGATCCCGTGGACGGCCGCTATCGGATCCTGGCCCAGCCGGTGACGGCCAGCGTCCGTCCGGTGGTCCTGGTGGAGGACGGCATGAACCCCCACCTGCGGCCCGACGGCCAGCGCCTGGTCTTTCGGAACATGCGCGGGGACCAGCGGGGCCTCTCGGGCTTCGATCCGGCCAGTGGGCTGCGGCTCCGCTTCACCGTCTTCGCGGAGGACATGCTGCCCAGTTGGAATCCCGAGGGGAATCGCCTGGTCTTCGCCAGCAACCGGGAAGGGGACCGGCGCTGGCGGATCTACGTGGCCTGGGCCGATGGCCAGGACAACGGCGCCAGCCTGGGGTTCGGCACGGATCCCGCGTGGAACCCGGTGGACGACCGGATCGCCTTCCGGGGGTGCGACGAGCGGGGCAACCGCTGTGGGCTCTGGCTCATGGACAGCCGAGGCACCGGCCGCGCGCCTCTCACCCAGGTGCCGGGCGATGCCCGTCCGGCCTGGTCCCCGGATGGGCGCTTCGTCTACTTCATGAGCGCGGAGCGGGACGACGACTGGGAGATCTACCGGGTATCGGTGGACACCGGTCAGGTGACCCGGTTGACCCAGAACCCGGGGATCGACGGCCTTCCTGCCGTGAGCCCCGACGGACAGCGGGTGGCCTTTCTCAGCAACCGGGACGGCCGGTGGGGCCTCTGGGTGGTGCCGGCCACGGGGGGGGCTCCTCAGCTCCTGGCGCCCGTGCGGGGAGAGCTGCCCAACTGGATGGAGCATCGTCTCACCTGGGTGCCCTGAGTGGAACCCCGGCAGGCCTCCGGGAGTTTTGACCCCAGGGCCACTTTTGGCTACAATGGAGGGCGCGGGCGGGGAGTAGCGCAGTCTGGTAGCGCACAGCGTTTGGGGCGCTGGGGTCGTAGGTTCAAATCCTATCTCCCCGACCAGGCGGGTATAGCTCAGTGGCAGAGCACCTGCCTTCCAAGCAGGTTACGCGGGTTCGATTCCCGCTACCCGCTCCTCGTCAGCCGGGAGGCTCGCTCCTCCCGGCTCCGTTCTCTCCGGATCGGTAGCTCAACGGCAGAGCAGGGAGCTCATAACTCCTTGGTTACAGGTTCGAATCCTGTCCGATCCACCTCGATCCGCGGAGTGGCCCACAGGTGTGGGCCTTTTTGTTTGTCCGGCCCTGGTCCCCGTGGGCGGTTCGAACCAGGCCCTCCATCCACCATCCAGCCTACCCAGGAGGTACGCTGTGCACGTCCATGACCTGATGACCCAGGAAGTGATCGTCGTCCACCCGGACACATCCATCCAGGAGATCGCCCGGCGCATGGTGGCCCATGCCATCAGTTCCCTGCCCGTGGTGGATTCGGCCGGGCATCTGATGGGCATCGTCACCGAGGCGGATCTGGTGGCCCGACACGCGCCGCCCGATGCCCCTGCCTACTATCCCCTCCTGTGGGGATTGATCCCTCTCCGCCTGAGCGACTACACTCGTTGGAAGGACCATGTGCGCCATATCCTGGCCGTCAACGCGGCCCAGCTCATGACGGCCCAGCCCCGAACCATCCACCCCGATGCCTCCATCGAAGAGGCGGCCAAGCTCATGATGCGGCCCGGCCACAATGCCCTGCCCGTGGTGGACGCCCAGAACCGGCTGGTGGGCATCCTGACCCGGGCCGACCTGGTGCGCTTCATCGCCCAGCTCGAAGCCGGCGACCCGGAGGAGGCCGCGGATCGGGAACCCTGAATGTCCGGACGCGGAGGTCCGCCATATGGGCGATTTCCCCCATTTCCACCGGTTCCACCGGACCCGATGGCCCAATGGATGGCCCTCTGCCCTGGGCATGTCGGATGTCCGTGTCGCTTCCTTTGAGGAGAACGTCCCTGTGACCTCCAGCCCCTTCCCCGTTCGCTGGATCCGCGCCGGGCTCTGGGGCCTGTGCATGGCCCTGGCCCTCCTGGCCATCTCCGGGTTTCCCATCCAGGCCGATCTCGGTGCGCCGCCCCAGCCCGTCCGCGGCACGGCCCAGCCCTTCGCGGACCCCATGTGGGTTCCCGGGGCCGTGATCCTGCGCTGGGAGGGGGCCTCCACCCTGCCCCGGAGCATGGCGGCCCGGCTGGGCGTCGGCATGGACGCGCTCCGGCCGGTGGCGATCCCGGGCCTGGCAGGACTCTACCGGCTTCGAGTTCCCCAGGGCCAGGAGGTCGCGGAGGCCCGGCGACTGGCCCGGATCCCGGGCGTGCGCTACGCGGAGCCCGAGTACCGGTACCGGGCCATCGGCACGGCCCTGACGCCGAACGATCCCCTCTATCCCCGCTACCAGTGGAACCTGCCCCACATCCGGGCGGACAGGGCCTGGGAGGTGACCCCCGGCAGGGCCGAGGTGGTGATCGCGGTGGTGGACACCGGTGTGGACCTGGGGCACCCGGATCTGGCCTCGAAACTGGTGCCCGGATACGATTTCATCGGGGACGACCCGGATCCCCAGGACGACAACGGCCATGGCACCCATGTGGCCAGTGTCGCGGCCGCGGCCACCCACAACGGCCAGGGGATCGCGGGGGTGGCCTGGGCCGCCCGGCTGATGCCCATCAAAGCCCTGGACGCCACCGGCACGGGCACCAGCGTCTCCATCGCCGCAGGCATCCGGTGGGCCGTGGAGAACGGCGCCCGGGTGCTCAACCTGAGCCTGGGGGGACCCCATGCCTCGGATCTGCTCCGGGAGGCGGTGGACACCGCCTCCCGCCAGGGCGCGGTGATCGTCGCGGCCACCGGCAACGAATACGCCCAGGGCAATCCGATCACCTACCCCGCGGCCCTGGAACCGGTCCTGGCCGTGGCCGCGGTGGACGACCAGGATGGCCACGCATCCTACTCCAACAGCGGCACCTATGTGGACCTGGCCGCGCCGGGTGGGGATCCCACAGGCGGGGACGATGCCGACCCCCGACACTGGATCACCGGGGCGTATCTGCGGGATTCCGGCGCCGCCTATGCCTGGCTGGCCGGCACCAGCCAGGCCGCGCCCCATGTGGCCGGGGCGGCTGCCCTGCTCCTGAGCGTCGATCCCGGCCTGACTCCAGGCGATGTCCGGCGGATCCTGCTCGACAGCGCACAGGATGTCCAGGAGCCGGGGTGGGATGCGTTCTCCGGATATGGTCGCCTGGACGTCCGGGCCGCGGTGGAGCTCGCCCAGGGCGGTGCGGCCACTGCCACGCCCGCGGCGAGCCCCTCGCCAACCCCCGTTCCCGAAGGATCGCCCACCCCAACGCCCACCCCTTCCCCCACCGCCACGCCCACCTTTACCCCGTCGCCCACCCCTACCCCTACGCCCCCTCCTCGCGCCGTGGCAGACACTCGGGTGAACAGCGTGGTTGCCGGGGCACAGCATCGGGCCGCCCTGGCCGGCAGCCCGGCCGGAGACACCATGGCCGTGTGGGTGGACCGCCGGGCCGGCGCGGACATCCTGTACAGCGCGGTGTTGGCCTCCACCGCCTCGCAGTGGGGCGCCAACATCCCGGTCCAGGCCAGCCAACAGCTCTCCGCCACCACCTTCCTGGGGAAGGCAAGCCTGGCCCTCCTGCCCTCCGGACAGGTAGGGCTGCTGTGGCAGACCGAGGACGAGACCGGTGATCCGGATGTCCTCTTCGCCCAGGCCGCCATGGTCCGTACGGCCTGGGGCAACGCGGTGCCGGTCAGCCGGGATCCCGCCCAGCCCATTCCGCAGACAGACCCGGCCCTGGCCGCCACGGCCCGCGGCACCCTGGTGGCCGTCTGGGTGGAGGAGCGGCCTGTGTCCGAGGGCGAACGGCGAACCGTGCTCTACTGGAGCCAGCGACGGGCCGGGGCGGAGAGCTGGGATGCCCCGCGGCCTCTCACCGAGCTGCCCTCCCGGGCCCAGCAGGAGCCGGACCTCGCGGCGGATGGAGAGACCGTGTACGCGGTCTGGGTGGAACGGGAGTCCCAGGCCAGCGCGGTCCTGGTCTCCTATCGGCTCGGCGTGGAGGGGGATTGGACGGCTCCGGTTGCGGTGGCCTCCAGCTCGCCCGGACACGAGGCCCGGGCGCCCCAGATCGGGGTGGACGGCCGTGGTCGCGTGCTGGTGGTCTGGGAGGACGTGCGCGGCGCCGGACAACACCCGGATCTCTATGCCGTGCATCGGTTGCCGGATGGCCGGTGGTCCGAGCCTCGACGGATCAACGACGACCCGGGCGACGCGCCCCAGACCCGCCCCCACCTGAGCGCAGGGGCTGGGGGCGCTGTGGTGGCCTGGGAGGACGGGCGCAACGGCGATGGGGACATCTACGCGGCGTGGCTGGCCCTGGACAGCGACCGCTGGTCGGCCAACGTCCGGGTCAACCAGGATCCCGGCGACGCCCAGCAGGCCGAGCCTCGAGTGGCCCTGGATCGGCAGGGCAACACCGTGGTGGTGTGGACGGACTACCGGACAGGGATCACCGCCCCGGAGATCTACGCCCGCTTCATCCCGGTCTGGGCCCGTTTTCGACTCCATTTGCCCATGGTGGCGAACAGCCCTTAGCGGATCCGGGGGTGAACGCCCAGGGCGAGAAACGCGAGGGCGGGCCCGGGAATTCCCGGGCCCGCCCTCGCGTCTATCCCACTCGGTTGGCAGGGCTCAGTAGATGTCCACCAGTTTGACCAGGCGGTTGACCACCCGCAACAGCACGTACACCCGATTGGTCGCCGAGTTGACCGCGAGCTCGAACGGATCCGGGCCCACGACCACCGTGGCCACCACCCGGTCGATGGTGCCGCTGAGGACACTTACCGTGCCGTCCGCGGTGTTGGCCACGAACACATTGCCGGTGTTGGGGTTCACGTCCAACCCCGTGCCGCCCACATCGGGGCTGGTGGCAGGGCCTCCATCGCCCACGGCCACCTGGGCCAGCTTGCGTACCGAGCTCAGGGAATCCTTCTGGAAGATGTCCACGTACCACCGGCCGTTGTTGGCGATGTAGACCACATAGAGCTTGCGATTGGCCGGATTGTAGGCCACCTCAAAGGGGACGGTCCGCTCGTGGCCATCGCCGAACTTGAGCTCCGTGGTGCTCGTCCTCCAGATCCCGGTGCTCCGGTCCAGGTAGTGGATCCACAGGTTGCCGGTGTCCCGGTTGCTCACCATCAACTGGTCGTTCACCGGATCGGCTGCGATGCCGTACGCGCCCCGGCCCCCGGTCCCCAGATATTGGACCACCCCGTAGTCCCGGATGATGGCCACCCCGTTGATGGAGCGCACCACCACGGCCACGGTGTTGAGATCCGGGAAGATCTCCATCAGGGCCGGGTTGGGAGCCGTGGGGATGCGGTGCTTCACGGCCAGGGTCCGCGCGTCGTAGACCCACACATCGCCGCTGGCGAAGTTGCTCACCCAGACCTCGTCCGTCCGCTCGTTCACCACCACGTCCCAGGGTTCACTGCCGGTGGGCGCGGTGGCCACCACCTGGTTGCGGCGGGGATCGAAGCGGATCAGGGTGTTCGTGTCCCGGCTGGCGATGTAGACCTGTTGCAGCCGGGTGTGCACCGCGATGCCCTTCGGGTGGACCAAGCCCTCCACGGTGCAGCCCCCGGGCGGACAGTCGAGCTCGCCCTCGCCCCCGGGCCCGATGGGCGTGGGGGTGGGCGTCACCGGTGTGGGTGTGGGCGTCGGCGTAGGCGGCACCGGCGTGGGTGTGGGCGTAGGCGGCACCGGTTTCTGCAGAATGGGCAGATAGATGGGCCCCGGCGTGGGCGCGGGCTGTACGGTGACGCTGCTCTGCCCGGTGGCCGGCGGCACCCGGTTGCCGAACTCGTCGATGGCCTCGCCCGTCTCCGCGACATTGGTGGTGGTCTGTGCCTGGATCATTCGGAAGGTGACCTGGAACTCCACCGCAGCGCCCGGAGCCAGATCGCCCAGATCCACCGTGATGTCGGGCCAGAACAGCGTTCCGTCGTCTCCGCTCACCGTCACCTGGGGAGCGCTGATGTTGGTGCTCACGAACTCCAGGATGTTCGCCTCGTAGCGGTCGAAGAGCGGGATCTGGACCAGCGTGGTGTTGCCGGTGTTCTCCACCCGGATGGTGAAGACCACCAGGCCTCCGGGCGGGACCACTCCGTTGGCCGGATCGGTGACCCGCTTGCTGACCCCGATGCCCGGCTGAGGGCTCGGCGTGGGCGTCACCGGTGTGGGCGTGAAGGTAGGCGTGGCCGTCGGCGTGGGTGTCACCGGTGTGGGCGTGAAGGTGGGTGTGGCCGTCGGCGTGGGTGTCACCGGTGTGGGCGTGAAGGTGG